>Ga0116171_10001196_pt1 | contig 26307 bp, 12 predicted proteins | sample AD_JPNHW2_MetaG_FD_89798 | JGI IMG/M metagenome (GOLD analysis project Ga0116171, IMG submission 89798) | Active sludge microbial communities of municipal wastewater-treating anaerobic digesters from Japan - AD_JPNHW2_MetaG | ecosystem: Engineered > Bioreactor > Anaerobic > Digestate | place...
CCCGCGGGTGTACAGCAGGGCCGCCACGGCTGCACCGCCCATCAGCACGATGCCGTTGGCGGTGGTGAGCCGCTCGGAGAGCGCCGAGAAGCGGTGGGGTGCCCACGAGTCCACGGCCATGTTGGCAAGTACCCGCGGTCCGTCCAGGAACCCGGCCTGCGCCGCAACGACCAGCAGCGCCCCCTCGGAAAACAGTGTCAGCACGACAAAGGTCGGCCCGCCGGGGATCCCGGCTGCAAACCGCTCGACGAGCGTTGCGTTGAGCGTCTTCCCCGCTTCTGGTGTCACCGCGAACAGGAGGTAGCAGACCAGGAGGCCGGCTGCCGTGAAGGCCAGCGACACGGCCATGTACAGCATGGTGCGTCGGCCCGTCCGCACCCTGGGCTCGCGCATGATCGGCATGCCGTTGGAGACCGCCTCGATCCCGGTGTAGGTTCCGCCGCCCAGCGAGTAGGCATGGGCCACGAGCAACAGCATGCCGCCAATTCCCAGCGTCTGGAGCCCGGACGAGAACCCGTCCCGGAGCCCGCCGGCCACGACCGGGATGTCACCGAAGTGCAGCGCGACACCGCCGACGATGAGCACGACGTGGGTGACCAGAAAAAGCGCGAAGATCGGCGTCAGGATCAGCACCGACTCCTTGACGCCGCGGATGTTGACCAGGGTCAGGGCCACGACGAGGACGATTGCGACCTCGACCTTGGTCGCCCGCCACTCGCCGGGGAGCATGGAGAAGAGCGCGTCGCAGCTCGCGGCGATCGAGACGGCAATGGTCAGCACGTAGTCCACCAGGAGGGCGCAACCAGAGAACACGCCGACCCGTGGCCCGAGGAGCTTGGAGGCCACCAGGTATCCGCCACCGCCGTGGGGGAACTCCTCGATGATCCGGCTGTAGGCGGCGGCAATCACGCCGACGGTGAGGGCCATGAGCGCCGCGATGGCGACCGCCAGATAGGTGTGCGTCCCGAGGGTCCGGAACGCCTCGTCGGGACCGTAGCTCGACGACGAAAGGCCATCGGCGCCCAGCCCCACCCAGGCGAGCAGCGCCACCAGCGACAGGTGCTCGAACAGGTGCCGGTCATGCAGGTCCCTGGGCTTGCCGAAGACCGTCCGCTTGAGCCGGGAATGGGGTGCCCGCTCCGGGGGCAGGGGTGGCCTGGGGAGGTCGGGAAGACGTGGCAACCCGGTGCCCCCGTCCTTGTTCCCGGGCCGATCGGTCAGGCCTGGCTCCGCCTCAGCAGCCCCGGCGTCGGGGCGATCCGATTGCGCGCCATGCACGTGCGATTGACTGCGACGTGGTCGTCCCACCAGGACCCCTGTTCATTTGAACATGTCGGCCGTCAAGACGACGTCAAGTCGGACCGCCCGGACATCAAGAGAACGTCAAGATGCCCCGGCACATGATCGGGGGACCCCGGCCCTACATCGAGGCGTCCTGGACGATGCGCCAGACGCCGCCCACGCGGTGGAAGACCAGGAGCGTCAGCCCGGACGCCTCGCTACCATCGGCCTTGGCGAGCTTCCAGTGAGCGACCAGCGAGAGACCGTGGACTCGCGAAGGCTGGGCGTCGCCCAGGGGGTTGGGCTCGAACCCCCATGCCTCCCGCACCTCCACCGGATCGAGGCTCAGGATGCCCATCGCCTCGCGGGTAGGGTAGCTCGAGCGATAGCGGTCGAGCACCGCCTGGCGTCCCCGGGTGAGGCCCTTCGGGGTCACGAACACGGCATCCTCGGCGTAGACCTCGCAAAACGCCTCGAGGTCGCCGCGGTTCCAGGCGGCGGCCTGCTCCCCAAGGAGGTCGGTGACGGCGGCCCGGGCGCGCTCCCGGCCGCGGTCGTGGGCGATACGGGACCATAGCCCCGGGCCGTGCGTGCCCACGAAGCTCGACGGCGTGGCCACGGCAGGGTCCGCCAGTACTTCGCTCGCAGCAGCGAACCGGTACCCTCGCGACTCGAGCCAGGCGAACAGGGCGTCCCACTGGGCAGCGCCCACCTGGTTGGCGTGCAGGAGCAGGACCTGCGCCACCGGACGTCCGAACAGCTCGTCCCCGAGTGCGGTCTGGGTCAGGACCTCCAGTCGCAGGGTGAGCTGGTACTCCTCGGCGACACGCTCCTGCGCCGCGCGGTCGCTGGCCCGGACCGCCTCGACCCAGGGCTTCTCAAACGACCAGTCCTGGTCGTCGATGGTCACCGGCACAGGCTGCTGGCCGGTGCGTTCGAGCGCCACCCGGACCGCCCGGAGCTTCTCCGCCGTCTCGCCCTCGCACAGAAACGGGTAGCGGAAATAGCGCACCGTCTGACCTCTGGGGGCCAGGAACGGGGCGAGCCCGGCACGCCCGTCCTCGATGTCGGCAAGGTAGGCTTCCGAGCTCACCTTCGTGAGATCGGAGTGACGCGCAGTGTGGTTCCCGAGCTCGTGGCCGGCGGCCAGCCACCGTTCGAGCAGGGCCCGATCCCCGCCGCCGCGAACCTGGCTCCAGACCACGAATCCGACGGCCTGCACCCGGTGCTTCCCGAGCACGGCCAGGAGGTCGGCGGTGATGCGCGCCCGTTCGGCCTGGTCGGTGTGGAGGTCACCACCGGCCACCGGCAGGTCGTCGACAGTCACCAGCAGCGGCCGGCCCGGCGCCGGCTCGGCGCCCGCCACCACTCCCAGCGAGAAGCCCGTCATGACCAGCGCTGCGATCCAGCCCCGTCTCCGCATCTCGCCTCCCGACCGCGCCGTGCGGTTCCCCGCACCGTAGCACGGCCCGACGACAGGTGATGGCGATCCCAGCGAGCCGGCCTCGCTGGCACGGGCGCACCAGGCGTCTCTGTCTCAGTGGATTCTCCGATCGATCGTCTCAGATGATACAGTCGATCCATCCCGAGCCATCTCGGATCGGCCGACGACACCGGCTGCACCAGCGCCCTCCGGGGCCGCCCGGACCTACCACAGATACACATCTGTCAGTAGCTTGGATCAGTCAGTCGGCCCCGGAAGCTGGTCGGGCGCCCGGCCGGCGAGGCACTTCCGAGGTCCATCTGAGGTCCCGTCCAGGCGTTCCGCCGCTTGGCACCTCAATTGCTTCACCCAGGGCAGGAAACGACCGTGACACATTCCATGCCAGCGACACTCAGCGTGGCAACGCGGCCGAGCGAGAGGAGGCAACGACATTGAGTCAATGGTGGTCCGCTCGGAACCATTTTCACAGCTTCGGTCTGGCAATACGGAGGAGGCCATGTTGAAACTGACCCGACGAGGGTTCGTGAAGGCCGGCGCGATGACCGCGGCCGGACTGACGATGCTCCGCGGGAAGGCGTTCGCCTTCCTGCAGAGCCCAATCGGCCTGCGGAAGTTCATTCAACCTCTGCCGGGCCTGGGACCAACCGGCGTCCCGGTCGCGGCGCCCAACACCACGCTCAACCCGGGAAGCGACACCTATCGCATCCGGATCGGGGCCTTCACCCAGCAGTTGCACCCGGATTTGCCCGGGCCGGCGCACTTCTGGGGCTATGCGGACGTCACCGACGGCAATGCACCGAACCACAGGTACCTGGGCGGCGTGATCGTCGCCCAGAAGGACCGTCCGGTGCGCATCACCGCCGTGAACGAGCTGCCCGCCACCCATCCCCTGCCAGTCGACACCTCACTCATGGGTGCTGAGCCCGGCCAACCGGAGAATCGGGCGACCGTCCACCTGCACGGCGGATTCGTGCCCTGGACCTCGGACGGGGGCCCGTTCTCCTGGTTCGCACCGGACGGCCGCCACGGTGACTCGTTCCTGAACCCGGGCGCGGCTGCCAACGAGGCCGAGTACTTCTACCCCAACCAGCAGAGCGCCAGGCTCATGTGGTACCACGACCACGCCCTGGGCATCACCCGCCTGAACGCCTATGCCGGGATCGCGACGGCCTACGTGCTCACCGATGCCTACGAGCAGGAGCTGATCCGGACCGGCGTCCTGCCCGACATCGGCATCCCCCTCGTCATCCAGGACAAGACCTTCGTTCCGGCAACCGGCAACCCCGAGCCCGGGGGACGCGGCGGCCCGGGGGACCTCTGGTATCCGAGCTGGTACGAGAAGGCCGACGAGGGCGGTCGGTGGGACTACGGCCCGGACGTCGATCCGCCGGCCGAGATCACCAACAACCAGCTCCCGCTGCCATCGTGCGTGCCGGAGTTCTTCGCCGACACCCTGCTTGTCAACGGTGCCGTGTACCCGTTTCTCGAGGTCGAGCCCAGGGTGTACCGGTTCCGCATCCTCAACGCCTCGCAGGCGCGCTTCTTCAACCTGCAGCTCTACTACGCGATCTCGGACCATCCCACCGAGGCCGACATCTCACGGGTGGGACCCGAGTTCGTGCAGATCGGTACCGAGGGCGGCTTCCTGCCGATCCCCGCGATCCTCAACGACCGGCCCAGGACGTTCGTCATCGATCCGGAGACCGAGCTGCCCGTCGGCTACAACCTGTTGCTCGGGCCGGCCGAGCGGGCCGACCTGCTGATCGACTTCGCCCACGTGCCGGTCGGCTCGCGGCTCATCCTCTACAATGACGCCCCGGCGCCGTTCCCTTCGGGCGACCCGGTCAACGACTACGTCAACGTGGGCGTGGGTCCGGACACCAGGAGCATGATGCAGATCAGGGTCGTGGCGCCCCAGGCTGCGATGGCGCGGCCGACCGCCGCAACGGCGAGGGATTCGCTCGCCCAACGGCTCGCCACCCTCACCACGGCCCTGGCTCCGACCCGGTCCATTCGCGGCCGAAGGCTGGCGCGGTGGACCAGGGATCTCACGCTGAACGAGGACTTCGACGACTCGGGCCGGCTCATCCAGCGGCTCGGCACGACGACCCAAAGCGGCGAAAACAACCAGGGACTGCCGACCTGGTCCAGGAACTACCCGGACGAGGCCACCGAGGTCGTACAGGCGGGGACCCGCGAGATCTGGCGGATCTTCAACCTGACCGGGGACACCCACCCCATCCACTTCCACCTCTTCAGCGCCCAACTCCTGGGGCGAGCCAGGTTCGACCTCGCCACTCCCACCTTCGAGCCGATCGAGGCTCTGCGCGCGCCGGACCCCAACGAGCTGGGCCCCAAGGAGACGATCCGGATGAACCCCGGCGAAGTCACGGTCGTCGCCGTCGACTTCGCCCTTCCCGAGGTGCCATTCACGGTGCCCTCAAGCCCCAGGACCGGCGGCCACGAGTACGTCTGGCACTGCCACATCCTCGAGCACGAGGAGCACGACATGATGCGGCCACTGGTCGTGATGCCGTAAGGGAGACAGCCATGAAAAGGACTCTCTTCACACTGACGTTCCTGTTCTCGGCGGTGGCCGCCCTGGCCCTCGGCCCGGGCACGGACCTGTTCGTCCCCGCCGTCGCCCATGCCACCGGCGCGTCCGTGGCCGGGGTGCAAGCCCTCTGGCGGAGCGACATCTGGATCTTCAACCCCTCGACGCGGGACAACGCGGCGGTCGACGTCTTTCTGCTGGTGCGCGACCAGGCCAATCCCTCCCCTGCCTCGCGCGTGGTCACCGTCCAGCCCGGCGAGACGCGCTTCCTCCATGACGTCGTTCTCGAGACGTTCGGCAGCAACAACGTTGCCGGCGCCCTCCGCCTCACATCCAACGTCCCGGTCGTGGTGAGTGGCGTGACCTACGACGCCAACGTCACCGTCGCGAACAAGGGAACCGGCGCCTCCGGCCAGTCCTTTGCGGCGATCCCCGCCGACTTCGCGATCGGCGCCCGAGGCCACACGGACCTCGTCGGTCTGGATCAGGACGGGGCGGGCGTCTCCGGTGCCTGGCGCTCCAACCTCGCCCTCGTCGAGACCACCGGGAATCCGGTGAATCTGCAGATCGAGCGCATCGACGGCCTGGGAAACGCCCTCGCCACACTCGTCTCGCACCTGGAGGGCTTCGAGGCCAAGCAAATCAACAACATTCTCACGGCCGTCGCGCCGGGAACCGGAACCAACCAGCGGATCCGGGTGCGCGTGACCTTCGGCGCAGGTCGGGTCGTCGTCGCAGGCTCCCGCGTCAACAACGCCTCGGGTGACCCCTCCACCATCGAGATGACAGGGACCTACAGGTCCGGCCGGTTCCAGGGACTCCTCCTCGGCGCCGACGGGTTCGAGGTGGACGGTGGCCTCCAACTGACGCTGACGGGCGGCGCCCTCTCCAGCTTCAAGGGTGTTGCCGGCATCCCGTGCGGCGACACGAGCATCACGGTCGAGCTCGCGGCGGACCCCCTGGGGAGCCCGGTCGCGTTCAACACCGACGGGAGCTTCTCGACGCTGGTCAGCATCCCGTACTCCGATGAAGGGCGGGTCGTCTTCACGACCGACTGGACGCTCTCCGGGGCTCCCAACCCGGACGGGTCCTGGAGCGGCACACTCATCAGCAATACGCACGACAGCCGCGGGGACTACCTTCCCTGCAACGGGCTGGGCGTCTCACGGCAGTGGAAGGCGGGGTGGGTCGGCGGCTCCTAGGCGTCCGTCGCGGGTCGGCCGAGAACCCGCCTGACCGCCAGACGGAACGACAGGGAGCGGGGCCTCACGGCTCCGCTCCCTGCCTCGACAGACCTCAGCCCCACTCCGGTGGGAGACGCGTGTTAGCATCAGCGCCATGGGCGATCCCGAGCCATCTCGACCCGGGCTTGCCGCCGCGACGGGGAGCATGAATATCGAGCTCGAGGTCATGGTGCGTTGCAACTCCACCCGTCCCAACCTGCAGCGGTGCGACACCCTGTCTGACGTCGCCTCTCCACCGCTCGTCCCCACCGGCCGTCGGTGAGCCGGGCACGCCAGGCCGTCCTGGTCTTCGGCATCTACCTGCTGCTCGCAGTAATTCTCCACGCCGCACACTTCGCCGAGGGGTCGCCCGCCACCGTGCCACCGCCGGGCCGCTGGCCGCACGACGCGGTGCTGAACGCGTTCCTCGCCGCCCGTAACGCTCCCGCCCTGACGACCGGCGGCGTCACGGCATGGCTCGATACCGGGTGCTTCCATCCCCAACGCGACACGCTCCTGCTCACCGAGCCGCTGCTCGGCTTCTCGTTCCTCGACTGGCCACTGGTGCGTCTCGGCCTGCCGCCGCTGCTGGCGCACAACCTCCTCTGGCTTCTCGCTTTGGCCGGCAACGGGCTGGGAATATTCCTGCTCGTGCGCGGCCTGGTCGGCGGTTCCGGCGTGCCGCTGGTCGCCGGGCTCCCGATCGTGTTCGGCTCCTATGCCTGGTCGGAAGGGCCGCGGCTGCAGATCATGTTCGTCGGGGTGGCAGCGGTCGCGCTGCTCTGCCTGGAGCGACTGGCGCGCGACCGGCGGCGGCGCGATGTCGGATACCTCGCCCTGGCGATCGGCGCGCAGCTCCTGCTCAGCCTGTACCTGGCGCTGTTCCTGGTCACAGCGATGGCCCTGTGGCTGGTTCTGCGTCCGCTCGCGTACGGCTGGCGCGAGGCACGGGTGCCATTCCTCGCCGGGGCGCTGGCACTCGCGGTTGCGGTGCCTGTGGTCATGACGTGGCCGCTGCTCGGGCGCTACCTCGACGTTCGGGAGGATCTCAAGCCGGCACGGCTGATCGAGGAGGTCGCGCGCACGTCGGTGCGACCCGAGGCGTTCGGGTGTGTGCACCCGGGCTCGTCGGCGCTCCTCGGTGCCGTCATCCCATGCGGCTCGCACTGGACCGTCAACGAGCCGCACTTTCCCGGCGTGCTGGCGGTCGGGCTCCTGATCGGTGGGCTCGCGCTCGCTGTCCGCCCGACCGGCTCGCGGCTGGTGCGCCATCACCTGCTCCTCCTCACCATGCTGGGAGTGCTCATGCTCGGGCCGACGATCGACCTGGGGAACGGGCATGCGGTTCCGGGGCCGTACAGACTGCTGGCGAGGCTCGTCCCCGGCTGGAAGGGCGTGCGCCTGCCCGGGCGGCTGCACAGCGTGGCCGGACTGTCGATGGCGCTGGTCATTGCCGCGGCGCTCGGCGAGGTCGAGCGGCGCGGCGGGCGACGCATGGGGCGTGCGGTCCTTCTCGGGGCGGCGGCGATCACGCTTGCCGAGGTTATCCCCCAGCCGTCACGATACCCGCCGCCCGAAGCGATCGAGACCTGTCCGACCTACGCCGCCTTCTTGCGGGACGCCCCGGAGCCAGGCGCGGTGGTGGAGCTGCCCACCAAGGAAGCCGTGCCGAGGGCGCCGATGCGTGACACCCGCGCCATGCTTGCGTCGCTCATCCACCACCGACGAGTCGTCAACGGGCACTTCAGCCTCGACACGCCCGCCTACCTGCGCGCCGTGCACGCCCTCGACACCTTTCCATCTCCGGCCTCGCTGGCCATGGCCCGGGAGCTCGGCGTGCGCTTCGTCGTCGTGCACGAGGACCCCCGGGTGGTTCGCGATGCTCGGGCCTCGCCAGGCATCGCCCGGTGCTTCCGCGACGGCGCCAGCGCCGTGTACGCGGTGAAGTAGCGCCGCCTCGCGGGTGCCCTGCGGGGAGCCGTCCGCGGCGCTCGAAGGCAGGCTCAGACCGGTGGTGCGCCGCCCGCGAAGAGGTAGTTGATGAAGTAGAAGACGTCCTGCACATTGACCTGACCGTCGGCGTTGACGTCCGCTTCGCCGATCGGGCCCGGGCCGCCGGCGAAGAGGAAGTTGATCAGGTAGAAGACATCGAGGACGTTCACGGCACCGTCGCCGTTGACGTCACCGTGGAGGTTCGACACCGCTTCCCCGGGGCACCCCACCGACTCCATCCATGCCCCGTTGAGGGCTCGAAGCTCGTAGGTGTTGACGGCGCCGTCGACAAAGCCCGAGTCGTCGTAGCTCAGGGTGGTCGGGAGGAGCTCGGCGAGCATGAGGCCGTTTCGGTAGAGAATCTGCCGCCAGATCCCTGTCTCGGCATCCTCGACCGGCGCCCACGCAAGGTGAACCTTCGTCCCATCGAAGCTCGCGCTGACATCCGGGCACGGGGGCGGCGTGAGGTCCGCCAGACACTCGGAGGTCTCGAGGTACATCTCGCCGACCTGGGTGAAAGCGAGGCCCCAGGTGACCCCATTCCAGGCGGCGCCGATCGCATTGCCGGTGCGGTTCGAGAGGAAGCGTCCTGGCCCCACCACAGAGCCGTCCGGGAGGACCTCGACCTCGCGCAGCTCGTAGCTGCTCCCGCCGTGGGCATAGACAAGCCGAAAGCGGTCCCGGTCCCACTGGATGACCGGCCCCTGGTCCCACAGACTCTGGGCGGCCACCCTTGCGGTCACCGCCGGTGACCCGTCGAGGTTCAGGCTCGCGAAGTAGACCTGGCTGCCAGGTGGGTCGAAGCCGCGGTACTCCGTCCAGCCGACGCCGAGCGACTGCCCCGACCACGCGATGCTGAAGCTGTTGATGGTTCCCCCCGGCGTCAGGTCGCGGGGCGGCACGATCACTGCCCCGCTGCCGTCCAGCAGGGCGTATCGGAGTCGGTTCCCCGTGACCCACACCACGGCCCAGCCGGTGCCGACCCACTGCAGCCGCACCGCCGTGTTGTCCACCTGGGTCGCGATGGAGGTCTTGGGTCCCTGGAGGCTGCCATCGGAGCCCACGAGCTGGAAGGCGATCCGGGTGTTGCCGCCTTCCGCCCACGCCAGGCCGAAGTCCTCCCCGCTGAAGGCGAGGCCCACATCCGGCCGGCCACCTGCGCCGGTAGCCACGGTCACCTCGGGAAGCGCCACTGCACCGGTGGCGTCATAGCGCGCGAGCAGCACGCTGTTGGCGTTGTCCTTCCAGGCCACGGCAAAGCCATCGGGGAACGGGACGGTCGTCGGCGTGCGCCGGATGGAGCGGCTCGACAAGGGGAAGCGCGTCCCGACCAGGGTGCCGCTCCCGTCGTAGATCCGGGCGTAGATCTGCGCCGAGGGCTCGCGCCACAGCGCCGCGAACCCGGCCCCCACGGGGACCACGCTCGGGAAACTGGCGGTCCCCGGGCTGTGCCCGCTGGTCAGGTCGCGGCGCGCGGCAAGTAGCGTGCCGTTTGCATCGACGACTGCCAGCGCCAGCTCCGGCGTCCCCTGGTGGCCTTCGTTGTAGCCAAGGAGAAAAGTGTCACCGAGCTGCGCGACATGCTGCCCGTTTGAGTTGAAGTTGTCCTTGTCGGACAGGATGGTGCGGGTGCCGATCCGGTTGCCGGAGGGGTCGGCTTCAAGGCGGGTGACCTCGTAGATGCCGTTCGACTCGAGAAAGCTCGAGCAGTAGACGAGATAACCGCCGCCGGGTTTGGGGACGATGCGCGGCTGCTCGTCCCACACGCGCATCTCGTTGCCCGGGGTCGAGTCGGGATCGAGGTCCGTCGACACCCGGGTGGCGGGTCCGAGCGGGCTCCCCGACGCGTCGATGCGGCGCATGAAAACCGCCTCCTCGTCCCCGGTCATGGGATCCTCCCAGGCGACCGCCCACCTCGATCCATCCCAGGTCACGCTCGGGCTGCTCAAGAAGGAGCTGCCGTTTTCCGCCACCTCCAGCGGCGAGCCTACCAGCACGCCTGCCGCGGACATGCGCTGGAAGTAGATCGCGCTCCGGTCGTCGCGCTGCCACCACCAGGCCATGCCGTACTCGCTGCCGTTCCAGGCGGCGACCGGGTAGTCCTCGAAGTCCGAGTTGTCCGAGAGCCGGACCGGACCGGCCACGGTCGAGCCGCTCTCCGACAGCCGCAGGTAGTAGGCGTCGGAGGAGTTGTTGACGTACTGGTTGAAGAACACCCCCCAACCCGACCCGTCCCAGGTGAAGCTGGCCTCGTCACGCAACGAGTTGAACAGCGGCAACGCCGGGTCCCCGCCCGCGACCCTGACGTCGCCGTGAAGCTTGGTCCCGTCCGCCGCCAGGAGGGCGAACCTCACGTTGCCACCGTTGTTCCCCGGGGCGCCGACCACGCCCTCGATCCACAGCAGGCCGAAGTGGGTGCCGTTCCAGCGCAGCAGTGGGGTTGACGAGCCGGCGTCTGTAGTCGTCACCCGCACGGGTGGCGCCGCCGGCGAGCCGTCTGCGGCGTTGAGACGCTGGAAGTAGATCTCCGACGACTCACCTCCGCGCCGGTCCGTCCAGGCGACGGCCCAGCCGGTCCCGTCGGCGGACGCCGAGACGGAACCCACGGCGGAGTGGTAGGGACTGACCTGGGTCACGCACACTTTGGCGGCCTGGGCCGGAAAGGTGCTGGCCACACCAAGGTTGGACGGCGGGGCGTCGACGCCCGAGTACAAGGCCACCACGCGGTAGCCGTACCAGGTCGCGGGAGAGAGGCCGGAGTCGGGACAGGACGAGACCCCTGGGCCCACCGTCGCAACCACTGGCCAGGCCACGCCGTCCGTCGTGCGCTCGACCCGGAAGCCGGAGGCGCTGGCCACGGGCCTGAGCCAGCTCACGTTGATCGAGGTCGCGGACTGCGCGAACGCCTGGGTCCCCGTCGCTGGCTCCGCCACCACCGTCACCGAGCCGCCGACCACCGCAAGCCCGCCGTCACTGGCCAGCTCGCCAGCCGTGCCTCCCTGGTTCGAGAGCGCTGTCGCGGCTGTGTCGACGGCCAGGGTGATGACGGTGCCAGGGGCGGCTGTCGCTGCGATGCCGACCGTCAGGGTGAGCACGCGGTCGCCTGGCGCCGGGGCGCCGAGCGTAAACGGAATGAGATCCGTCGCCTCGTCGAACAGGCCAAAGTACGAAACGCTGTTGCTGGACTTCGGCTTCGTCTCCGAGATCGGATCGAGGCCGGCAATGATCCCGGCCCGATCCATCGCCACCGTCGCCACCGCCGCGGCCGGCGTGTAGACCACCTTGACCGCCAACCCCTGAATCCTCGACCCAGGCGGCTGGTCCATGCCGAGAATCGTGCCACTGACGTCGCGGACGTGGATCGGCACCTGCACGGAGCTCCCCGGCCCACCGCTGAGGCCTCCCACGGTGAGCCTGTCCTGCGCCTGGATCGACAACGACGAGGCGACCAGGGCGAAGATCGTCCAGGCCGACCGGATCAGGATCGCTGAAGACCGCTGCATGGTGTCTCCTTCGCCTGCGTGGCCCAAGGACCTGCGAGCGTCGGAGTCGTACGAGGCGGAAGCCCGCCAAGCTGACCGGACGTCCGGGCACACGCGTTGGAGGCCGGTGACGACTCTCCTTGCATTGTTCGCTCAAGTACGAGTCACGTCAACCTCGCCAGCTCCGGCCGGTAGCGACCGCCGGTTTCGGTGCGGGTCCTGACTCTGGTATGGTCCGTGAAGGGTGTGGAGGCGCAGCCATGGCACGATCCAGTCACGTGGCGGTAGTCGTTCTGGCGGTGAGCTTTGTGGCGGCGACAGGCAGCGGGTGGGCAGCCACACCACTCACCTTGCCACCGGGAGCACGCGAGGCGGCGGGGCAGATCGACAAGGGCACGCTGGAGGGGCCGGTGCGCATGCTCGCCGACGACCTGCTCGAGGGACGCGGCGCCGCCAGCCGGGGTGACGCGCTCGCCCGCACGTATCTCGCGAGCGTGCTCGAGCTGCTCGGCCTACAACCGGCCGCACCGGGCGGCGGCTGGCAGCAGCGGTTCGGGATCGTCGGCGTCACCTCGCAGACGCCGCGCACCTGGTCGTTCGGGGCACGTGACAAGCAGCTCGAGCTGCGCGATCAGGACGACTTCATCGCGGTCTCCGGGGTCCAGGAGCCGAGCGCCGGGATCGCGGGCGCCGAGCTGGTGTTCGTCGGCTACGGCATCCGCGCGCCGGAGTATGGCTGGGACGACTTCAAGGGAGCCGACCTGAAGGGCAAGGTCGCGGTCATCATGAACGATGACCCCGAGTGGGACCCTGCGCTGTTCGAAGGCACGCGGCGCACCCAGCACGGCCGCTGGACCACCAAGTACGAGCAGGCAGCCCGCGAGGGTGCCGTGGCGGCGGTCATCATCCACACCACGCCATCCGCGGCCTACCCGTGGACCGTGGTCCAGACCTCATGGACGGGTGAGCAGTTCGACCTGCCCCATGCGAGCCAGGGTCGGCTCACGATCCGTGCCTGGATCACAGAGGAGGCCTCGCGGCGGCTCGTCGCCCTGGCAGGCTTCGACCTCGACTCCCTGATCAGGCAGGCCCGGAGCCGCGAGTTCAGGCCGGTGCCACTCGGCATCACGACCTCGCTGGTCATCCCGACGACGATCACCCGCGGCGAGACCGGCAACGTGCTGGGGATCCTCACGGGCGCCGACCCGAAGCTGAAGGACGAGGTCGTCGTCTTCTCGGCCCACCACGACCACCTGGGAGTCGGCAAGCCCGACGGCCGGGGCGACACGATCTACAACGGCGCGGTGGACAACGCCTCCGGCGTCGCCCAGGTGCTCGCCATCGCCAGGGCGTTCACCGCCCTTCCCCAGCGCCCGCGGCGCTCGATCCTCTTCGCCCTCGTCGCCGGCGAGGAGTCGAACCTCCTGGGCTCTTATTTTCTCGCCACGCACCCGCCGGTTCCGGTCGAGCGGATCACCGCCGACATCAACTTCGACGCCGGCAACATCATCGGGCGCACCCGGGACGTCGCCGAGATCGGCAAGGGCCTGTCGACGCTGGACGACGTGCTGGCGGCCGCGGCCGCCCTCCAGGACCGCGTCGTCACCGACGATCCGTTCCCCGAGCAGGGCTCGTATTACCGCTCCGACCAGTACAGCTTTGCCCGGGTCGGCGTGCCGGGCCTGTACTTCAGGGCGGGCGTCGACGTCGTCGGCCGACCGGCCGGGTGGGGACGGACAACGGCAAACGACTGGCTGCGGGCACACTACCACCAGCCCTCCGACGAGCTCACCTCGGATTGGGTCTTCGACGGCATGATCGAGGACGCCCAGCTCGGCTTCCTCGCCGGGCTCGCGGTCGCCGATGCCGACACTCCGCCCGCCTGGCTCCCCGGCGCCCCGTTCAGCCGCCCCGGACTGGCGTCGTCGAGATAGCCGAGGGCCGCGCCCGTCCCACTCCCGGCGGGCAGTGGATTGCTCTCACCCCACCGGTCATGCCGGCGGTGGGCCGCCCGCGAAGAGGAAGTTGATGAGGTGGAAGACGTCGCTGACGTCGACGGTACCGCTGGCGTTGACATCGGCCGGACCGATTGGCAGCGGGCCGCCAGCGAACAGGTGATTGATCAGGTAGAAGACGTCCGCCACGTCGACCGCGCCGTCGCCGTTGACGTCACCGTTCGCCAGGCTGCCGGTGCCGGCATGCTCGAAGCTCAGGACGCCGCCGGCGGTCACCAGGTATGCGCCGGACGCGTTGGGTGTGAGCGTGACGGTCTGGACGGCCCCTGCCGCCGAGACGGCGAGCGAGTAGCGCGCCCCCGGTGCAAGGTCCGCGATGACGTGCTGCGTCGTGGACGTGGGGGTGAAGCTGTAGGTCAGCACGCCACCGGGAGCACTGCCGTCCGCCGCCGAGGAGAACAGGGCCAGGCGGTTGCGACCGGTGTCGGCGACGTGGGCGCCGACCAGCCCGCTGCCCGTCACTACCACGGTGGCGGGCATCGACGGCGTCGTCGACTCCGCCGGGTAGAGGATGTGCAGGAAGGTGTGCTCGAGGGCGTCGTTGCCCGGTTCCACCTCGAGGCGCCACTCGCCGTAGGGCACGTCCTCGAAGTCGTTGGTCGGGCGCGGCTGTGGCTCTCCGGCATCCCAGTGCCAGTCGTAGTTGCCGTCGCTGACCCAGAACGCCTTCACGCCGCGCCCGCCCACCTTACGAATGTTGCGGCCGGCCGGCAGCAGCGACTTGATGAAGATCTTCGCCGGCCCCGAGGTCGCCGTGGCGAGGTCCGCGCCCGAGTACAGCGTCTCGCCCGGGCTGACGTCCTGGTGGCTGCCGTTGACGGCCGGCTCTCCCAGGGTGTGGAACAGGAGCTTGGTGTTGGCGCCGGAGAACGACGGCTGTGTCACGCCGACGCGGTCGAGGAGGACGAGGAAGTCGGCGCCGCCACCCGGAGGCGGGCGAAGGTAGAGCAGCTCGCGCTGGAATCGACTCACCTTGGCCACGTTGCCGGTCAGGGACGTGTCCATCGCCTGGTTGTAGGCCGGGGTGTTGTACGCCTTGGCCGCGTCGCCGAGGGCGTAGGTGTAGCCCGCCGCGTCGTCGACGCGAAGCAGGTCGGCGGTGTCGTAGTGCACGGCATGCTGGTCGAAGTAGCCGATGGTCTGCGGCGAGCGGCTCGCCGGCACCATCGTGCGCTGCCCGCCGTCGTTGGACACGGCATCCGGGCGCGCGGCCGAGAGGTCTTCGGCCGGGTTGTACACGACCAGGGTGTTGTGGGCGACGGTGCGCACGTAGTAGTTGACGTCGTGGTTGGAGAGCCCGTCGCCGGAATACACCCCGCTGTCGAGCAGCAGGTCGGCGCGCTTGTACAGTGTGAAGCTGTTCTGGTCGTAGTGCTGGTGGTAGGTGAAGTGGTCCCCCGCCTGGAACGTCAGGTAGGTCGGGGACCCATCGGTGTCGGCCGCACCGAACGGCCACCCCGAACGCATGAAGACCGTGCCGGTCCCGGCAGCCACATGGGTCAGCAGGCTCGGCGTCTCGACCGGCCGGTCAGGGTCGAACCAGAGGAACTCCTCGTGGAAGAGGAAGCTCTGAGAGGTGTCCGTTGGCGGGACCGACAGGTAGGCCTGGAGCTGGGGCGCCAGCGGCGCGGCCGGGAAGCGCTCGAGGAGGATCAGCGACATGATTCGCTCGTAGTTCGCCATGCTGCCGCGGTTGCGCTCGGTGTCGCCGGTCGAGACATAGGGATGGAACGAGTGGCCCCACTGCTCGGCGAGCCCCGGCCAACGGTGCAGCAGGATGTAGGGCAGGCGGTTGGCGAACCAGGCGGTGCTCTCGAAGAGGTTCTCGCCCGTGCCTGTGCGCCAGGCCTCGAGCGCCTTCACCCGAGGCTGGTTGGCGATCCAGTCGTAGATCATGCCCTCGGGCCAGGCACCACCTTCGGCGATGCGATCGAGCAGGGCCAGGTCGATGTCGCGGAAGCGGGTGAAGCGGTACTCGTCGAGCCACTCCTGGGCACGCGGGTTGTCACCGAACGACGCGAGGCCGGCGAGCGCATAGGAGTACCCCCAACGCGGCCAGTAGTTCCCCCAGCCTGACGTGTCGTTGGCGTGAGGCTTGGCGTCGCCGAAGGTGTTGAAGTAGGTGATCAGAGTGCTGCGCTGGCCCGAGGAGAGCCGATGGTGGCACCAGTCGTAGACCAGCGCGACGTCACCGGCGGCACTCGAGTACTGCGGCCCCGACGCGACGGCGAGAGCGGCCACGATCGCCTCGTCGCAGTACGATCCCTGCCCCGTCACCAGGGAGACCAGCGCCCTGGCGTGCATCTCGCCCTCCGAGCTGTCGGCCTCGCCGAGGAGCTGCGTCCAGCGCGGGTTCGCCGGCACTGCACGCGCCTGCAGGGCAGCGAGCTTCGCCGGCGTGAGGTAGATCCGCGGGTGGCCGGCCGGGATGGCGAGGAGCCTCACGTGTACGGTGTCCTTCGCACTCGCGCCGACGTCGTTGGTGACCGCCAGCTCGAAGTCCCACTCGCCTGCGACGTCGGGCGTGAAGCTGAGTTGCCTGCCGATGCCGGCGATCGTCCCCACCAGCGCCGAACTGTAAGCGGCGGCCGCCACCCGCCAGGAGTAGGCCAGCGTGGCGTCGTTCCCGCCCGGCCGGTCGTGGCTGGCCGAGCCGTCGAGGAGGATCGATCCGCCGCTCCAGGCGAAGGTGGACTGGTCCGGTCCTGCGTTCGCCCACGGGGTGTCCGGGTCGTACACGACCGTCAGCTTCGGCCGCAGCAACACCTCTCCCCCCTGGCTCGAGATGAAGGTCCGCCAGTCGCGGTTGTCGTCCTCGTAGCCGGTGGCGTCACGCAGCACGAGTCCGAGGCTGGGCTGCTCGCCCCGCACCCAGGAGCGCACCAGAGCGGTCGCGTCCCATTCGTACCAGCCTGCATCGACGACATCGGTGAACCCTTCCGGCCAGGATGCGAAGTCCGTACCTTCCGCCATCCCGCGCGCGCTCCACGGCACACTCGTCCCTTCCCCCGGGAAGTAGGAAAACGCCTTGTCGCCGGTCGCTCCGTGCTTGCCTGCGGCATCGATCGGCGAGCCGACCTGGTTGCCCTCGTCCCAGGCGACCAGCACGCGGTAGAGCTCCACGCGCCGGGGCCGGGGGTCGCCGCTCCACGAGGACTGGGTGGTGTTGTGGAGCGAGAGGGTCGCCGAGACAATCGTGCTGTTGGGCGGAACCGAGGCGAGGTCGAAGCGCAGCAACGGGTTGTCGCCGCCGTCCCGGCTGAGGTTGATCTCCTGGTTCTGGCCGTAGCTCACGGTGTACTGCGGTGGAGTGTCCCAGTCGAGCCGGCTCACCCAGGTGTCGGCCACCCCGGCGTAGCCGCCAAGCCCCTGCTGAAGGACCCTGGTCGTCTCAGCCCCCGACGCAAGCGTGCCGAGACAGAGCACCAGAACGGCCCCCGCGACGGCCCCGCGGCCACCCCGCCGCGCAGGCGGCGCCTGCCTCCGACCGCAACCCGGCCGATGGAACCAACCATGGATGAGCGCAGGGCCCACGACCAGGTCGAAGCTACCGGGTAAGGGTGACATGAAGTCAGTCTACCAGGCGTAAGAGGGTCCATCTGTGACACTTGTCACCATGGGCTGGCCGCGCCGACCGGCATGCGAGACAGAACCCCTTGGCGATCTCCGACTCACGGTCTGCAAGGCGACGCGACGGTCTCCGTTGCGCTTCGGCGCCACAGGCATCGGCGCGGCACGGCGTGCCGCGAAGCGCGATCGGGACGGTCGCGCCCACCCTGGACCGGATCCCCGAGACGAGAAGAGGCCCGGGCGTTGGCCCGGGCCCAAGGTGGTGGGGTCGCCCTCCGGAGCGGCCCCGATGTTGCGACCGGTGGCTATTGAGCCGTGACGGTCACGTCGTCGATGTGCTCGTCGTTGCCATAGGCGCTGATGCCGACGAAGGCGAGGCGCAGCGCCGACTGGCCCTTGTAGGTGCTGATGTCGACGGAATGCTGCTTCCAACCGGTGGAGCCGTCGTAGCGGTTGACCGCCGTGCCGACGTTGGTCCAGGTCGTGCCGTTGGTGGAGACCTGCGCCTGCACCTTGTCGGCGGCGCTGGTGTAGCCGGTGTCGTGGTACATCCAGAACTTGAGGGTGACAGTCGTGTAGGTGCTGGCGATGGCGAACCCCGAGGCGCGGTAGACCCGCGTCTGGTTGCCACTGGCGGCAGTGTAGGAGTTGAAGAGCGCCAGCTTGGTGCCGCCGTGTACGGAGACGGCCGGGTGGGTTCCGGAGGATGGGAAGGTCCAGTTCCCGGCCGTTCCGGAGGTATCGACCACCGACCAGCCGGTGCTCTCGAACCCGTCGGTGAAGAGCGTCACGATCCCGGTAGTCGCGGCCGTGAAGTTCTTCCCGGTCACGTTGGCGCCGCTGATCGTCACCGACTGGCTCGTCGGGGTGAAGGTGTAGCCGGCGAGGCTCGGGGTCACGGCGTAGGTGCCGTTGGCCAGGCCCGTGATCGTGTAGACGCCGCTGGAGTTGGTGGTGGCCGAGGCGCCGCCCGTCGAGACGTTCACCCCGGAGAGGCCGGCGCTGTTGTAGGTGATCGTGCCGGAAATGCTGTAGGTCACCGGGGCGGTGCCGGAAGCGACGACCAGCACATCGTCGATGTAGCAGTCGTTACCGTAGGCGCTGATGCCGAGGAACCCGAGCTGGACGCTGGCCTGGCCCTTGTACGAGGTGAGGTCGACAGTGTGCTGGGTCCAGCCGGCCGTGGCGGCGTAGCGGTTGATGGCCGAGCCGACGTTGGTCCAGGTGGTGCCGTTGGTCGAGACCTGCGGCTGCACCTTGTCGGCGTAGGTGGAGTAGCCGGTGTCGTGGTACATCCAGAAGGTCAGCGTCGCGCTCGAGTACGAGCTGGCGATGGCAAAGCCGGCAGCCTTGTAAAGCCTCGTCTGGTTGCCGCTCGCCGAGGTATAGGAGTTAAAGACCGCCAGCTTGGTACCGCCGTGCGCGGCGGCCGTGGGATGCGTGCCGGAGGCGGCCAGCGTCCACGAACCTGCGGTGCCGGAGACCTGGGCGGTTGACCAGCCGGCCGCCTCGAAGCCGTCGGTGAAGAGGGTCACGGGACCACCGGTCGAGGTCGCAGTGAAGTCCTTGCCGGTGACGTTGGCGCTACTGATGGTGGCGGAGAGGCTCGTCGGCGTGAAGGTGTAGCCGGCGAGGGTCGGCGTCACGGTGTAGGTCCCGTTGGCGAGTCCGGCGATGGTGTACACCCCGCTCGAGTTGGTGGTCGCCGAGGCCGAGCCGGTGCTGACGACGACTCCGGACAGGCCGGCGCTGTTGTAGGTGATGGTGCCGGTGATGCTGTAGGTGGGCACCGTGTTCGAGGTCGTGACGGCCACGCCCGCCGAGGTCGCGGAGCCGCAGGAGTTGGTCGCCCGGGCGGTGATCGTGTGGCTGCCGTCACTGACGCTGGCGCTGTTCCAACTGATGCTCCATGGCGAGGTCGTGTCGCTGCCGACGACGCTGCCGTCCACCAGGAAGTCAACCTGGGTCGCGGCCGGGTCGGCGGTGACGTTGGCGGACAGGGTGACCGTGCCGGTCAGTGTCGCTCCGGCCGTGGGGGCCGAGACCGACACCGTCGGCAGGTTGCAGGTCCCGCCTGAGATTCCGCTGATCACCAACGCATAGGGCTGAGAGGTTGTGCCGGAGACGCCGTTGCCTGGCACGTTGTAACCCTTGACGCGGATTGACCAGGTCCCCGAGGCCGGGCTCGTCACCTTGACCTGCTCGACGTTGTTGACGTGGTCGGCGCCCGAGGTCTTGTTGAGGCCGTTCGGGTAGTAGATCGTGCCGCCGGGGGCGGTGACGGTGAGGTCGAGGTCGTTGACCAGCTTGGTCCCCGAACCGGTGGCGGCGTAGGGATCGCTCCACACCACCGTCACGATGAGGGGGTTGGAGCTGCCGCTCACGGTGAAGGTGTAGTCGTTGTAACCGTTGGTGGCCAGACCGGTCGTCACGTCGTAGACCGCCAGCTTTCGGTCGGCCACATCGCCCCACCCGGAGCCCGGGAACAGGGCGTGCTCGAGGTCGACTCGGCCGTAACCCTCGGCGTTGTTGGGAAGGTCATGTCCGGTGTCCCAGCCCGGCGCGATTTCCTTGGTGGTGCCAGTGCCGAATTGCCCGGGGGTCATGTCCCAGGCGCCGTTGACCATCGTGGCCTTGACGAGCGCCGCGGTCGGGTTGAAGGCGTGAGAGGTGTTCTTGGCGGAGTTGGTGACGGCGCTGTTGTTGGCGTGCCAGCCGTCCGCGTAGTACTGGCGAACGAGCACCGCGGCGCCAGCCGTCAGCGGGTTGGCCATGGAGGTGCCGCCCATGCTCATGTAGTAGGTCTTCTGGGCGGTCGGAATCTGGCAGGTGCCCCACTGCTCGTAGGCCTGGTTCTTGTCGGTGCGGGTCGAGATGATGGCGATGCCCGGGGCAACGACATCCGGCTTGATGCGGTTGTCGTCGCACGGTCCGCGCGAGGAGAAGGCGCCCATGCCATTGGCGTTGTCGGCCATGACGTCGCCGAGGACCGGGGCCACGCTGTACGAGCAGCTATTGAACCAGCCCCACGTCTTCTGCTCGACACCGTCGGAGGAGGTACAGTCGTTCTCCGGGTACTCGTAGACGAAGTCGGGGCGGTAGTTCTCGCTGGCGCCCACGGTAATGCAGTTCTTGGCGGTGCCCGGGGAGCCGATGGAGTCGGTGTCGATGACGCCATCGATCGGCTTGCCGTTGGTCGCGCACGAGGTCCCGTAGACCTTGCCGTCCACGCCGCTGTTGCCGGCCGAGAACGTGATCACCATGTCCTTGTTATTCCAGACGAACTTGTCGACCTGCTGCGCGTTGGCATCGTACGCCCCGGCCGCCGCCGAGCCCCAGGAGTTCGAATGGACGCGGGCGCCGTCGTTGTAGGGCGACTGGAACAGGGTGGTGAGGTCGGAGGGGAGCCCGCCGAGGCCGCCAGAGGAGTCCATGACCGACTGGAACACGAACTGCGCCTTCGGGGCGTTGCCCGCGAACGAGGTCGTCGGGAACGAGTTCGTGGACGGGTCGGAGCCGGAACGGAAGCCGTTGCCGACGATCGACCCGGAGGTGTGGGTGCCGTGCCCGCCACCGGTCGTCTGGTTGTCGTCCCATGTGGAGCTGCGGCCCAGCGCGTATCCCTTGATGACGCGCAGCGGGTTGGTGGTCGAGCCCGACACGCCGAAGTCCTGGTGCAGGGTCGTGAGTGTGCCGGTGGAGAGCCCGGTGTCGGCGGCGGAGGCGATCTGGCCCTCACCGCGGATGCCGCGCGCCCACACGTCCTCGACGTCCATGATCGGGCCTGCCGAGGCGCCGCGACCGGTCGTGACGTTGGTCGAGGTGCGGGCAATGTTGTTGTGGAGCTCGAAGTCCAGGAAGCGCTCGACCCAGATGCAGCCGGGGAGCATGGCGACCTCGCGGGCCACCAGCACGTCCGCCTCGATCCGGACGATCCATGCGTCGTCGCTGCGGGTGATGTCCAGCACTTCGACCTTGAGGTAGGCGAGCATGTCGCGGACCGCCTGGATGCTCGAGTAGCTGGTGAGGTCGAGGAGCGTGCGGAGCCGCATGTGGCTCGTGGGATTGGCCTCGATCACGTAGTCGAGCTTGGGGTCGACACGGAACGCGGGCTGGTAGTAGCCGGCCCAGAACGCCTCCTTGCGCTGCTCCAGCGCCGCGAGGCCGTTGCGGTCGACACGCACCAGGTAGGCGTTGTTCGGGATGTAGCCCAGGATCTTGATCCGGTTGCCTTCGAGCCACTTGCGCAGGTTCGCCAGAAGCTCCGGCGACTCGGCCTGTACGATGAAGTAGTCGAGGGTGCCGGTACCGAAGGCATCGCGCACCAGATCCGCCGGGAACGACCGCAGATCGGGCGCCGCGAACGTCCTGGCGCCACTGGCAGCCTGCGACACCAGGTTGTCGGTCGCAAAGCGCACCGTCGCCAGGTCGATGATGTGCGACACACCCGCACTCTGGGCCGCCATCGCCTCGGCGCCGAACCGCTCCGAGAACGGATAGAGCTCCTTCCAGTCGGAAACGATGACCACGTTGGTCTGCCCCGTCTCCGGGTCGGTGAAGACTGGAGCGTCGTCCCTGACATTCGGGATATGGTTGGGTTGCGCGAGCCCCAGCCCGCCCACCAGCACCAGCGCCACAAAAGCCACCACGAAACGCCTCATCCTGTCCTCCCCCCGGCGGAGTTGCCCCCCTGCCGGGACACGGAAATCGAAAAGTTGACGGACGGTAAGGGAGGCGCCCACCATTGTCAAGAGCGTCGAGCGGCGAAAGAAATTGGCTAAGAATGCTCGGACTCAAGCCTCATTCACCGCATTTTCGCCCGGTCCGGCCCGTGCGAACGCCTCCGAGGACGAAGGGTCTGTCCCGCATCGTCCGCTGGCACCCCCGGGACCTCGCAGGCATCCCCGCGCCCCGCGGCGGGCGCCAGCGGCAAGTCCCGGTTCCTGAGGTACCATCCCCGACATGTGGGGCATGCGGAGTCAGGCCGACTGCCGAATGGCCTCGGGCGACGGGGCACGATGAGCTCGCAACGTGAGCCGGGCCTGGCCGGGGCCGGGGCGAGCGCCGCGCGGACGGACGGCACCAGCCCTCGGCAGGCGATCACCGGCGACCGGGCCACCACACCAGCCCGGCTGGTGGCGATCGGCGGCGGCAAGGGCGGCATCGGGAAGAGCGCCATCGCCACGACCCTGGCGGTCGAGATGGCGCGCCGGGGGCTGCGGACGACCCTGGTCGACTGCGACTTCGGCGGCCCCAACCTGCACAGCCTGCTGGCCATGTCGCAGCCCCGCGCGAGCCTTTCCGACTACCTCGCGCGGCGGGTTGGCTCCCTCGCCGAGCTCGCCCTGACCACCCCGGTGCCGGGCCTGTCCCTCATTGCCGGCCCGGGCGGAGCCGGCCAGGAATCGACGCTCCTCCACCAGCAACGCACCCGGCTCATACGGGCCCTGTCCACCCTGGAAGCTGATGTCATCGTGCTCGACCTCGGCGCGGGAGCTCACTACAACGTCGTGGACTTCTTCCTCCTCGCGACCCACGGCATCCTCGTCGTCACTCCCGAGCCGACCTCGGTGGAGAACGCCTACCGCTTCCTGAAGGTCGCCTTCCTGCGGCGGGTCAAGAGCTCGGGCCTGGCGGAGGAGTTCCGGAACGCCGCCCTCGGCGGCGCGGATGGTAGCGGAGCACTGCCTCGCACGCCGGCCGCCCTGGTCGCCGAGATCGCACGCCTGGCGCCGGCCACCGGCGAGGCGCTGAGCCGACTGCTGGCGTCATTTCGGCCCGAGCTCGTGGTCAACCAGGTGAGGAGCGCCCAGGACCTGGCTCTGGGCGAGGCCATGAGCCAGGTGTCCAGCCGCCTCTTCGGCCTGAAGCTCCAGCTCCTCGGCCACGCGCACCACTGCGAGCTGTTGGCCAGGGCCATCCGCAGCCGGCTGCCGGTGGTGCCGGAGAACCTCGGCCGGGAGTTCACAGCCGACATCGCCGGCCTGGCATCGCGGCTGCTGGCCCGACAACAGGTGGAGCGACGCCCGTGAAACCGTGGGACGAGCTCGACCCGTGGGAGCTGCTGGGGGTCTCCCCGGGAGCCACGGCCGACGAGATCCGGACGGCGTACCAGAAGCTCGACCTGGCGTTCGCTCCCGGCTCGCTGGCGCTGTACTCGGTCGTCGACGCCGAGGAGCAGAGCCTGCTGCAACGACAGCTCCGCACCGCCTACCAGCGCCTCCTGAGGGCCGCGGGGTCCGCCGAGTCGGCTCGGCAGGAAACCAGGCCACCAGCGCCTTCCCGACCGGCTCCAACGGCCATCTCACACCCCACCCAGGCCCCCTCTCCCCCACCCCGCACCGGCCCGCCCGATCTGGTCGGGGAGATCAATGGCGGCCGGGAGGCGAGCGGGGAGCTCCTCCGACAGACCCGCGAGGCCTGGGGGCTCACGCTCGAAGCCATTGCGAAACGGACCCGCATCCGCATCCAGAGCCTCGCCGCCATCGAGGCCGAGGACTTCGCGGCGTTGCCGGCCCGCGTCTTCACTCGGGGCTTCGTGATGGCCTACGCCCGCGAGATCAGGCTCGATGCGGAGCACGTCTGGGCGTGCTTCGAGCGCCGCTGGCAGGCCCAGGGACCCATCCCCCGCCCAGGGCTCCCCGGGGTGTAGGCTCCCTCCCCCCGTTGAAGCCAGCAGCACCGCCACGGCCGCTGGACGCCCGGACGCCAACCTGGATCTGGACTCCGACAATGACCCACGCCTCGGCGCTCTCGACAGGCCCACGGCAGCAGGAGTTGCGACGGGTTGGCAGGTGTGGCTTCAAGCTGCCTTCGACCCGCGCAGAGACCAGGGACAGGGTCCAAGTCCAGGACTGGGTCCAGGATGATACTCAGATGTGTTCACACCCTCCGAGACTGGCCGTCCTTCGGTCGGGGCAGCAGTGCTTCGCCTACCGCATCTGGCGGGTGCGCACCTCGATGGCGGGCTCGCCCTGCAGCAGCCTGACCAGACGGGCCGGGTCGGTGTCGCCGAAGTGATATGGGTAGAGGATCCTCGGCTTGATGGCATGGGCCAGGTCGGCGACCATCTCCGGGGTCATGGTGTACGGCAGGTTCATCGGCAGGAACGCCACCTTGATACCCTTGAGCGCCTTCAGCTCGGGGACGTTCTCGGTGTCGCCCGCGATCAGCACCTTGGTGTCCCCGAAGGTCAGTACGTACCCGTTGCCCTCGCCCTTGGGGTGGAAAGGCACCCCATCGGGACGCTTGTGCTCCAGGTTGTACGCCGGCACCGCAGCGACCGGAATGCCCTCGACCACCCGCTCCTCGCCGTTATGCATCACCACCGCTCCGTTGACCTTGCCCTCGCAGGCCGGCGCGACCACCACCGTCGTCTTCGGGGTACGGATGGCGGCCAGCGCCTCCGCGTCCAGATGGTCGCCGTGACCATGCGTGATGAGTACAATGTCGGCCTTCGGCAGCTTCGAGTAGTCAGCCAGGTTCTCGAACGGATCCACGTGGATCGTCTTGCCACCGAACCCCAGGATGAGCGTCCCGTGGCCAATGAACGTGATCTCGAGGTCACCGGCCGAGGTCTTGAGGACGTCCTTCTCGAATGCCGCCGCCGGTGACGCACCCACCAGCCCCAGCACCAGCGCTGCCACGAGAACCCATCGCATGCTCGCCTCCCTTTGGAGCGGTCGCCCCGCACCACGTCCCGATGCGGAGATTGTACGACCGGCGGCACCCGGGAGTGGAGATTCCTCGGCGCAACGCGCCTACAATGTGCGCGGAGAAGGAGGGCACCATGGGTGTTCCCTATTCAGGCGGGTCTGAAGCAGGCCACCCGGTCATCGACAAGGCGCAGTGCATCGCCTGCGGCGTCTGCGCCGAGGTCTGCCCGCCGGGGGTCCTCACGCTGCAGGACGGCCGACTCGTCGCCGACGACGACCATGGGATCGGGTGCATCGCCTGCGCCCACTGCATGATGGTCTGCCCCACGGAGGCCATCACCGTGAAGGGCCGGCAGCTCGAGCGGGCGGCCATGGTCCCGGTGCCCAGCCACGAGTGGAACGCCTCCCCGGACCAGCTCGAGTCGCTCATGGTGTCACGTCGCTCCGTGCGCCGGTTCAAGGCCGACGAGGTGCCGCGCCAGGTCCTCGATCGAGTCATCGACGCCGCCGCGACCGCGCCCATGGGCATCCCGCCGTGGGACGTGGGGATTGTCGCCTTCCACGGACGTGAGCGCGTGCGCGAGCTCGCCCAGGACACCGCCAAGGTCTACCGCCGCCTGCTCCTCATGATGGACAACGCGGTGGCGCGCGGCATCATGCGGGTGACCAAGAACCGCCTCATGCGAGAGCGGATGGAGAGCTTCCTCCTGCCGCTCGGCCGACAGATCGTGGCGGCGCACAAGAGCGGTGGCGACCTGGTGCTCCACGACGCCCCGGCGGCGCTGATGTTCCACACCTCCCCGTTCGCGGACTCCTCCGGCGCCGCCATCGCCTGTACCTACGCGATGCTCGCGGCGAAGGCGGCCGGGCTCGGCACGGCGGTGATCGGCTGCGCCGGCCCGGCGCTCGCCCGCCGCAAGCCGCTCCTCGCCAAGTACGGCCTGCCAGTCGGCAACGTGCCCAGCCTCATCCTCATCCTGGGCTATCCCGCCGTGCACTTCCACCGCGCGATCCGCCGCCCGTTCGCCTCCGTCACCTACTACGGCGGGAATTCCTAGGACCCTGGAACCCCGCGCTGGCCCGCTGCGTAG
>Ga0116171_10001198_pt1 | contig 26288 bp, 19 predicted proteins | sample AD_JPNHW2_MetaG_FD_89798 | JGI IMG/M metagenome (GOLD analysis project Ga0116171, IMG submission 89798) | Active sludge microbial communities of municipal wastewater-treating anaerobic digesters from Japan - AD_JPNHW2_MetaG | ecosystem: Engineered > Bioreactor > Anaerobic > Digestate | place...
AACCATGAATGTGGTTATTGTCGGTGGGGGCAACGTCGGTTTTATTCTCGCCAAAGCTCTCGAGCCATTCAGTCACTTTAAAGTGCGTATCATCGAGAAATCCCTGCCTCAGTGCCAGCTCCTCACCGAGCGTCTTTCAGAAAGCATTCTGGTCATGCATGCCGATGGCACCGATGTCACATTTCTGCGCTCCCAACAGGTCGAAAACTGCGATTGTCTGGTGGCGGTAACCGGCAATGATGAACGCAACCTGTTTGTTTCAATGCATGCCAAGGCCCTCAATGTTAAAAAGGTTATCACCCGTGCCCATTCAAGCGATAATATTGAGTTTTTTGAAAAGCTCGGCATTGATGTCGCCCTGAGTTCCCAGCTGAACGCGGTTCAGAGCGTCTGCCGCCAGATTTCTGATGACAGCATTGATGTTCTGACAATCTTTGAGAAAGGCAAGGCCGAGATTCGTGAGGTTGTCGTACCCGCTGATTTCCCACCCAGCCGTCTCATGGATCTTAAATTGCCCGAAGGCGTAATTATAGCAGCAATCAGAAGGGGCGGTCATACGCTGGTGCCCGGCGGTGAAGACAAATTAAAAGAAAAAGATCATCTGCGGGTCTTCTGCTCTAAAGACCAGGGAAAAACTCTGGCTGAATTCCTGGCCGAAACGGTTCGAACTGCCGTTGCCGCCCAGGAAAGCGAAGACGGCAGGTAAATGGCATGATACGTTTTCGCATTGTTTTTTCGCTGATTGGCATTATTGTTCAGGGGTTTTCGGCGGTAATGGTGATTCCGTTGCTCGCTGCCATGCTTTCGCAACAGCTCGATTCAGCCGGAGCATTTGTGTTATGCATGCTGACCGGCCTGTTATTCGGGCGCATCGCCTGGCAGGCAAGTCACGTCAAGAATCTCGATGATCTGAATCGCATGGAAGGCATGGCGGCGGTCACTCTCAGCTGGATTTCCGTTGCTCTGGTCGGCGCGATTCCGTATATGTGTTTCGGCATCAGCTTTACCGACAGTCTTTTTGAGTCTATGAGCGGCTTTACAACTACCGGTGCCACTATTCTTGCAGATTTTTCGATTCTTAACAGCTCGATGTTCTTCTATCGCGGTTACACCCAATGGCTGGGCGGCATGGGAATTCTCGTGCTGTTTGTCGCTATTCTGCCGCATTTTGCCATTTCCGGACGTCAGTTGTTTTTTGCCGAAACTTCTTCAGCCACTAAAGAGAAGCTCACCCCGCGAATAAGCGATACTGCCCGGCATCTCTGGGGCTGGTATTTTTTTCTCACCGCTCTGCTGTCGTTTCTTCTTTATCTGTCAGGAATACCGCTCAATGACTCGATTGCTAATTCGTTCGGCACCATGGCTGCAGGCGGGTTCTCGCCGCATGCGTCGAGCATTATGGGCTATAACAACCATATTGCCGAGTGGATCATCATAGTTTTTATGTTTCTTGCAGGCGCCAACTTCACTCTGCAGGTCAAATTCATGCGTGGCAATTACGCGTCGTTTCTGCGCAACCCTGAATTGCGGCTTTACGCACTGATCATTCTGGTGGCAACCGCTATTCTCACCGGGGTTCTTTCACAAAACGGTTCGGGCGGTGCGAGCATCATCGATACCATCAGAATTGCCCTGTTTCAGAACATCAGCGTCATGACTACCACCGGGTCGGCGACCGTTGACTTTGAGTTGTGGTCAGACAGCGCTAAGGTGGTGCTGCTGGTGCTGATGTTTATCGGCGGTTGTTCTGGTTCGGCGGGTGGTGGCATCAAGGTCGTCAGATTTCTTCTGCTGTTCAGATACCTTGGCAAGGTTCTGCTCAAGACGATCTACCCGCAGGCAGTGGTTACGGTTAAGCTTGAAAAGCGGATTTTCAAAGAAAACGAAATTCAGCCGGTGTTTTCTTTCGTCGCCATGTATCTGATTTTCTTTGCGGTGGGCGGCACCCTGGCCAGTCTGATAGAAAGCAATATTATGACAGGTTTTACAGGTGCCATTGCCACTCTTGGCAATATCGGGCCCGGGTTTGGCAAGCTCGGCCCGATGGGCAGTTTTTATGATCTGCACTGGGTAACCAAGAGCATTTATACTTTTCTGATGTGGGCCGGCCGTCTTGAAATCATGGCTCTGGCTGTTTTCGTCAGGCCTGAAATCTGGCGGGAATCAAAGTGGTAGGCTGATCAGCTTTTTTCGATCCAGCCGCCGCCCAGCAGTTGCCCATTCTTGAAAATGGCGAGCCGTTGCCCTGGAGTGACTGATGCCAGAGGTTTCACCAGTTCAACGACTGCCAGTTCGCCTTGCCGCTTAACGATGGCGGTTTGCAGCGGTTGGCGGTAGCGGGTTTGTACTTCACATTCGAGGCTGTCATGGTCAAAATCAAGCCAGTTCATGCCGGATGCGGTGAATTTTGCAGTGAGTAACCGGTCGGATTCAGTGCTGACCGTGACGCGATTGCTGACCGGGTCGATGTCGGTTACGTAGGCAGGTCGGCCAAGCGCTACCCCCAGGCCCTTGCGTTGCCCGATGGTAAAAAACTGTATGCCGGCATGTTTGCCAATGACCTGACCATCGGTATCGACGAGATCACCAGGCCGGGGCTTGTCGTTGAAGTAACGAGACAGGGTCATGGCAAAAGTTTCATCCTTGTAACCAAAGCAGGCATCCTGACTCTCTTTTTTGGCGGCATTCGGCAGGCCAATCCGGGCAGCCATAGCTCTGACATCGGTTTTAGCAAGATCGCCGAGCGGCATATATGAGTGGTTAAGCTGTTCCTGGGTCAGGGCCGACAGAAAATATGTCTGGTCTTTTTCGCTGTTTGCACCTTTGAAAAGTCTTGCCCGGCCGGGTATGCTGCGGTCAATAATCGCGTAATGCCCGGTGATGATGCCATCGGCATTGAGTTCTGCGGCAAAGCGGCTCAAAACGGCCCCGAACTTCAGGTAATGATTGCAGAGAATACATGGATTAGGGGTGCGACCCGCTTTGTATTCGTTCCAGGCATAGCGGAGAATCTGCTCGGAAAATTCTTCACGGACCGCGATGAAACGGTGTGGAATACCAAGTTTTTCAGCCACAAGCCTGACCTGAATGTTGTCGTCAAGGCCGCAGCATGACTTGGTTTTCTCGCGGCTGTCGTCGCAGGTTTTCATTTTGAGGGTGACGCCAATGACCTTATAGCCCTTTTCGAGAAAAAGAGCCGTCGCGACTGAAGAATCGACACCACCGCTCATCGCGGCAATCAGGGTTTTGTGGTTTTCTGACATGTTGTTGGCGGGCAGAAGGTGCGCGGAGCGGTTTTTAGAAGCGAAACTCTGGTTACGGCAGACTGGTGCCGGTCAGCAGCAATATCGACAGCAGCAAACCGATGGTAATCGCAAATTTCTGCATGGCTTTCTCCGGTATTCATTCATTAACAAAGTTGATGATACCACCGACCGCCTGCTTCGGCAATCCTGCATAACCGCGGCCTGGGGTAGGGCATAAAAATTTGCAGCAGGCGAGGCGGGTCTAAATGCATGAAAACCCTTTTTGTGCATTTATTCTGAGGTTGCATCGACGGGCAGAAGTGCTTTTGAGAAAATTTAGGCGATGTTTGCCTTGAGCCTTCAGGTCATTTACTATTGAGCTGTCTCGGCATAAAATAGCAATAATTTATAAATCCTGGAGCGGGCTATTGAAAAAGTTCATTTTACTTATTTCTTTTTGCAGCCTTGCCATGGCCGCTTCGGCTGCTGACTGGCGCTTTGCTGTTGATAACCTGCTTGAGCGCGGTTACGAAAATTTTGCCCGCGTCGATGTGACCCGTCAGCAATACAGCCGTGCTGAGGTCGAAACTGTTGCCGCCGGGGTAACTGACTGGCAGGCCCTTTATGATTACCTGAAGAGCCGTTCGTTGCGGCGTAAGAACTTTTTTCAGCCAGGTTCTCGATTGATTAACCACTTGACCGGGCGACCGTTGGGCGGGGCCGGCGAAGAGATGCTGCTGTTGAACCAGGTTGTCGGCAGCGATGGTGTTGAACGGCCCTGGGTCGTTTATTTGCCGGGTTCAGCTGCTTTGGCCCGGCCACGGGCACTGCTGGTAGCCCTGCATGGCGGGGTGTCGCGGCAAAGTATTTATGAAAACCCGGTCGAAGTTGTCAGAGAATCGCCAAGGCTGGCCCTGGCCCGTTCGCAGGGCTGGGTGCTGCTGTTTCCGTTCGGCCAGGAAGGCGCGACATGGTGGGATGACGTTGGCATGACCAACGTGCGGCAACTGATCAGAAACGTAAAGCATCATGTCTGCATTGACGACGACCGCGTTTATCTTGCCGGCTTTTCTGACGGTGCTTCGGCCGGTTTTCTTAATGCCATGCTGCAACCCGACGATTTTGCGGCAGTTGTGGCCCTTAACGGGCACATGGGGGCGGGCAGTCTCGATGCTGATCTGCCGCTTTACGCGCCAAACCTGGCCATGACACCGGTTTACGCAGTCACAACCGCCGATGACGACCTGTTTCCGACCCGGCGCATGGCCCCGGCCTTCGAAATGGCAACCAGAGCCGGTGCAAGGCTTGAATGGAGACGATTGCCCGGTACCCACGCATTTGACTATCATGCCAGCGAAATGCCATTGATTGCCCGCTTTTTGCGGCAGAACCGTCGCAACCCTTCCCCCGATCACATCTTCTGGGAGACCGGTGATCGCGCCTATGGCACTTGTCGATGGCTGGCAATTACCGATCTGGGCCCCACTGGCCTCGCCGACTGGCATGTTGAACATAATTGCATCATGACCAGCGAAGTGATTACCTGGGGCTTTTCAGGAATCAGAGCGAATGACGGCATCAAGGTCAGCCGGGTTGATCGGCACGGTTATGCCGAAGCAATCGGTATGCGAATCGGCGATGTGCTGCGTCGGGCCGGTGGTCGAGAAATCACCGACTCTTTCAGTCTGCAGGCAGCCAAAGAAGAGGCACGCTGCGGGGAACCCTTTGAATTTGTGGTCAAGCGCGATGGCCGGTCGGTCAGATTGCCGGGTATTCTGCCCCAGCCTGAAATGTATTACCTGTTCGCCCGCCAGGTGCCATCAGCGGCAGTTCGGGCGATTCGCGCCGATAACAGCTTCAAGATCGAAACATCAGGGGTAACCCGCCTGCAATTGCGTCTGCTCAATGATTCTGTCGATTTTTCACGGCCGGTTGAGGTCATTATAAATGGCCGCCCGGGGTTTTGTGGCCTGATAAAGCCTGACCCGGCCATAATGCTCTCTGAATACGCCGGCAACCGTGATCGCAAACTGCTGCCAGTTGCGGTTCTCAGCCTGACAGTCGGCGATAAGCGGTTGCGGCCCTGAACTTCACCAGGGTTCTGATCAGGTTGTGAAGAATTAAGACAAAGAAAGTTTGCTTGCCAGTGTTGCTGGTGTATAATAAAGCAATCGCGACAGGCGATGGTTGCTTTTTCTGCAACGCCGACGAAAAGGAAAACCTGATGAAGCAGAAATTTTATATTATCAAAATTGAGATGATGGAGATCGAACCGCTGATCTGGCGCCGTATTGTTGTGCCGGCCGAACTCTCTCTCGACCGCCTGCACGATGTGATTCAGATTGCCATGGGCTGGAAAGACTCACACCTGCATGAATTCAACTTCGGCAGCCATCGCTATGTTGAAAATATCAACGAAGAATTTGACGATGAAGACACTCTTCTCGAAGGCTCAACGCGTATCAACAAGCACTTTAAAAAGAAGGGTGATAACTGTTTGTATGTTTATGATTTCGGCGAGTCCTGGGCGCATCGCCTGACTCTCGAAAACGCGAACTACCAGTTGCGCGAAGACGATTGCGAAATCAGTTGTCTTGAAGGCGAACGGGCCTGTCCACCCGAAGATGTCGGCGGGCCTCCGGGTTATGAAGAATTCTGCAAAATTCTCAGAAACCCGAAAAGCCGGCAGCACGCTTCGATGGTAGCCTGGTCGACCGGTGTTCAGCCAACCGCCGGCAAATTCGACCCCGAGTATTTTGATGGTGACGCTGTTAATGAAATGCTGGGCTGCTTTGTCAGATGGTCGCGGCCTAGAAAACTTCTCTGATCGGAGGATTCAATGAATAGTAACGATGGTTTTTCCTGCCCTGCTTGTGGCAAAGCCCTTGAAACCGTGCAAGTCGGTGAAACCGAACTCGAAGCCTGCGTGAATGGCTGCGGTGGCATCTGGTTTGACGCGGCCGAACTTTTCAGGCTCGACTCATCAGAAGAGGGCGCCGATGACCCTGTTTTGCAGAAACTGCTGTCTTTTGAAACCCCGAGAGATGCTGATAACCGTGATAAAATCACCTGCATCAAGTGTGGAATTAAAATGAAACGCCACGAATACCGCGAAAACGCCGGCATCTTCGTTGATACCTGCTATGGTTGCGGTGGCCTGTGGCTTGATGGCGGCGAACTCAAAGAATTGCGCGAAAGCCAGGCTGTGCAGCTTTCAAACAAAGAACGCGAGCAGATGGCCAAAGATTTCGCCAGAAAAGTTCAGGATGACAAGCGTCGCATCAAGGAAGAAGCTGAAAGACGCCTGCGTCACCGCCATCGTATTTGAGCCTGTGAATATTTGATTTTCAAGCAACTGAGCGGCCCGACCAGTTCGGGTTAAAAGTATCTTGGCTCAGGGCATTGGCGCTGCTATAATAAAAACATGAACAGAATAACCACAGCAGCTTTATGTTTGTTGTTTTGCATTTTTTCATTACCGCTTTCAGTGAGGGCTCAGACCGAAGGCGCAATCTCTGCCACCCCCCAGGAGGCCTTTGCCAAACCTAATTTGCTTTCGGCAAAAGACCTGTATCGGCTGGCCAGGCAGACCATGGCTTCGGGGCAGCTTGATGACGCCAGGCTCTACGCCTTGCGTCTTTATTTTGATGGCAACCGCAGTCAGAATCTTCTGAATCTGCTCGGCGTTATCGAATTGCAGGCTGGCAGACCTCTGCTGGCCTCAGAATGGCTTCGCAAGGCCAGTTCCTTAAGCCTCGTAAACAAGGTTGCCCAGCGTTATCTGTCGCGATTGCCATCGCGCCCGCGCCCGATTCCCGTTGATCAGACCAGACTGGCCGACCATTTTGCCGAAATTTCTGAGGCTCTGCCAAAACTGCTCGATCGCATCGTGAACCCGAAACTCCACTTCGATTCGGTAATGAAAGCCATTGAGCGCGGGCAGTTCTATCTGGCGCTCGCCCTTTCCGAAGAATACGAAAAAAGATATCCAGGCCCGGATGGCTCGTCTCTGACTGCTTTGTGCGCCTGGTATCTTGGCCGAAACCGTGATGCCTTGAATATTGCCGAGCAGAATCTTGCAAAATCGCCATACCAGCCGATTCTGCTCTTCGTTAAGGCCATGATCAACGATCCCCACCCGGCGAGTTCTGCCGGTAGCTATTTTCGTGCCCTTTACGATATCGATCAGTGGAACAAATGCCTCTCATTGGTCGAGCAATTCAATAAGGCCAACCCGAATTCCCCTGATGCTTTTATCGCCCAGGCACGCATCATGCTTGAGCTTCATAAAATCAAAGAAGCCGGCCAGGCACTTCAGGAAGCCGGCGTGCGCGACCCTGGCAACCCCGAAATCGAACTCTTGTGGGTCGGCTACCTGTTGCAGCGTGAAGATACCGACAAAGCCGCCAAAAGGCTGGCGCGTGCTTTTCGCAGAGGCTACAATCTGCCTTCGGTAAGCCTCTCGGCTGGGCTGTTCGCTCTTCAGGGCGGTCGAACCAATGAACTTAATGTTATTCTCAGCGATGCCGCCAACAGCAGGCCTTTTACTGACCCCGAGGCTTACCCGAGCTATATTTCACTATTGCTCCTCAGCGACCGCATGCCTGACGCCAGGGCCGCGCTCACTGAATGGCGTGCCCGTTCATCTGAACGCAGCATGTACTGTTACCTTGAATCATTCTATCATTTCAAGACCGGTGATAATCCGAAAGCACTCGAATGGTTTCGCAAGGGCTTTCAGCAGAATCCAGACCGTCTCGACATGCTGAAGTTCCTCTCGGGGTTCCCGGCGCTCGGCGATGACAGCACGCTCTTCGCCGAGGTCAACAATCGCCTCGCTAAGGCGTCAGTGCCAGGTTTTATGCCGATGCCGGTCCCCGAAAAATCAAACGCGACACCGCTGCCCCAGACTTGCGGCAACCCGGTGGTCGCTGGTTCCGCAAATGGTTCAGCCCCGGTCGCGGGCGATGGCATGTTTCAGATTACCCTTGGCCCTGGCCTCGACCCTTCGGGACGCACCATGATTGCCACCGAACTGAATCGCATGTATGAGCGCATAGCCTCGCGAATCGGCACTCTCAGTGTGCCCATTTTCGTTAATTTTCTTTCGGCTGAGGGTCTCGGCCCGACTATTGCCCTCTATGAACCCCAAAATACCGCCTTGACCGTAACTTCTGCCTACTACGACTCTGAAATGATCAGAAACATCATTCTGTCTAATTTTGACGCCCTCGGCGACGAAGAAATGGGCACCCTGATCGAAGAATTGCCCGGGCACCTTTTGGCTGGCGAACTTACCCGGCTGATTATTCAGATTCTGATACCCGAAGCAAAAGCCAACAAGGAACGCACCGCCTGGATGCAGATCGGTCTCGCCGAAATCCTGGCGGCCAGCCCGATGGCTCAGCGTTATCGCATGCTGATCGCCCAGAAAAGCCTCGAAAGCCGCGTCGCAAAGCTGGCTTCAGCCAATATGCTCAACAGCATTTTTTCTGAAGGGTATACCTCGCCGGCGGTTTTTGAAACGGCAACGGCACAGGCTTACCTGATGGTGGCTTATCTGATTAAAAAGTCAGGCAACCTCGAAAAGGGTTGCACCGAAATGATGAAACTCATTGAACTGGTCAGCAAGGGCAGCGAGTTTGGCGCCGCCCTCAATCAGGTTTTCAAGATCAGCGAAGCCGACTTCGAAAAAAGCTGGATCGACGCAGCTTATTGGGCGCTTAAACAGGGCGCTCCCTACGAATGGTGAGCATTCAGGGCACTTGATAAAATTTTTCGAGGCTGTCGGCCAGCAGGGTGGGGTTGAGGCGTTTTTCTTCGCCAAGAGTGCGGGTTGGCGCCGGCCCGTAATTGTGACCCGGGCAGACAACCAGATGGTCTGGCAGTGCTTTAAGCCGCTGCAAACTCTTGAATAAAGCCGCCGGGTCACTGCCAGGCAGGTCAGCCCGCCCGCAATCACCAACGAAAAGCGTGTCGCCCGAAACCAGCCATTGATCATTGACAACCAGGCAGAGCGCACCCGGCGCATGCCCCGGGCTGTGAAGACAAATGACTTTTACGCTGTCGCCGAGTTTAAAACTGTAGCCATCATCAATGAGACGGTCATAAGCGGCCCCGCCGTGCAGAAGGGGCGCAGTGTCGCGATGACAGATGACCTCAGCGCCCGTGTGCGCTTTTAATTGAGGCGTGGCATTGATATGATCGAAGTGATGGTGGGTGAGAACGATTTGGGTCAGGTTGACGCCATGCTCTTTGATGACCGCTAAAATCCGCTCATGGTCAAATGCCGGGTCGATAACCAGGCCTTCGTGGCTCACCGGGTCAGCGAACAGGTAAGAATAATTCTGCATTTTTCCGATGCTGATCTGAGCAAAAATCATCTCGACGGCCCCCCAAACTGTTTTGTTAATGCTAACATGAATCTATATAATTTATCCGCTGGATGCAAGAATGAATATTATCACGCATGCGCTGATCGGCTGGTGTGCCGGCAACCGCATCAGTCGACAACCGGCTGAAGTGGCGGTGGTAGCCGCAGCTTCGCTCGTACCTGATATAGATGCGGCCGGCGCCCTCGTTGATCTTGTCAGGGGCGGCGAAGCCGAGTTGTTCAGCGCTTTTCACCATAAATTCGGGCATTGCCTGCCTTTTTGCCTGCTGCTGACGATTTTTGTCTGGCGCTGGCGGAAAAATGCCTCGCTGGCATTGTGGTGTGCGGCGCTTTTTCACCTGCACCTGCTTGGCGATATTGTCGGGGCACGCGGGCCAGATGGCTATCAATGGCCGATTTATTACTTTTTTCCCTTTTCAGAATATGCACTGGTCTGGTCTTCCCAGTGGGAAATCAACGCCTGGCCCAACCTGGTGCTGACGGTTCTGCTGATTTTTCTTTTTCTCAGGCAGGTGGCGGTTGCCGGTTTTTCGCCGCTGGTTTTTCTCAGCCGCACGGCTGACAAAAAACTGGTTCTTACATTGCGCCGGCGCTTTAAAACACCTGATCAGGCCGGTGTCAGTGGTGCTGATAATCGTGGTGGCTTGTCTTGAACTGCCTCTGCTGTTGCCATGGCTCGGCTCTTTTTATTCAGTATTCAATATTAGCAGGTGATTATGACAGGGTTTGTCGCTGATTCTGCAGGTCTTTATCTGCATGTTCCCTTCTGTCTGAGCAAATGTGATTATTGCGGCTTTTACTCGACGCCCCCGCAGGCCGGCGATATCGACCGTTATCTGGCCAGACTGGCCGAGGAATCGGCAGCAACGCGTGCCCGGTGGCCAGCCGCCATCAGCACGGTTTTTGTCGGGGGCGGCAACCCGACCGCGTCAGGTTTTTTGGTTGTTCGCCGTCTGGTCGAGATTATTCAGACCTGGTGTTCGCCAACGCCACCCCTTGAAATCACCTTTGAAACCAACCCCGAGACTTTGACCGCAGAAACTGTCGATTTTCTGGCCAGTCTGCCTGGGGTTCGCCTCAGTATTGGCGTGCAACGCCTTGATGACGCCGAACTCGCTTTGCTTGGCCGCCATGCCCGTCTTGATTCAGTGCATCGCGCCCTTGATCTTGCCTGCTCGCGTCTTAAAAACGTAGGCATTGATCTTATTCTCGGGGTTCCGGGTTGCCCTTCGCTTACTGCTGCGCTAGGTGGTCTGCTGCAGCGATTTGGGTTGCAACACGTTTCGGCATATTTTCTGACCGTCGAAGAGAATACCCCGATGCAAAAGCGCATTGAGGCCGGGTTGTTGCCAGACCCTGCCGAAATCGGCCCCGAAGAAATGTTTGCGGTTCGTGATCTGCTCGTCAGTAATGGTTTTGAGCATTACGAAATTTCAAATTACGCCCGACCTGGCCGGCGTTGCCTGCACAACCTGAATTACTGGCAGGCCGGCGATTACATCGGCCTTGGCCCATCGGCTGTCTCGTGCTGTGGCAACCGGCGCAGCGCTAATCCGCCTGATCTGCAGCGCTGGCTGCATGCTGAACCCCAGGAGGTCGAAATGCTCAGCGACACTGACCGGCGCAATGAATTTCTGATGCTGAATCTGCGGCTGCTGAATGACGGGCTTGCCTTGCCGGCGTTGGCGGCCAGGTTTGGCCCGCAACCCCCTGAATTCGAGCATGCCTGGCTGCGGCAGGTGAGTGCTGGCAATCTCAAACAGGTGGGTGACCGCCTGTTACTTACCGATCAGGGCCTGGCAGTGGCTGACCAGGTTCTCGCCAGTATGTTCATCTGAATGCTCAAAAAAAATTCTCAGAATAATCTGCCACTAATTTTAGGCTGACGAGATGATAAAATAGTCTCAGCAAAATCGAATTTTGCAAGTTGCTCTCATAAAAAGGTCTTGCTGATGATTGGCGGAAACATTGATAATGAGTAAGATCAGCCGGCGTGCCACTCTGGCGGTGCTGCTGTTTTTATTTTGCCTCGGGCTGCCAGCTGCGATTATGGCTGGTTCGCCATTTGACCCGGTTCTGCGGTCGGTCATGCGCATCAGCGGCACTGATAGTTCTGGGGAACCGGTATGCGGCACCGCTTTTTTGATGCAGGGGCGTGGTTCTTCTGATGAGGCCTGGCTGGTAACCGCCGGCCACCTTCTTAACCGTATGCGTGGCGAGCAGGTGCGCATCGGCATGCGCCGTCAGGTTCGCGGCGTTTTTTACGCCGGTGACGTGCAGATCAGAATTCGCGATGGCGGCCGGCCGCTTTTTCATCACAGCCCCGAACTCGACCTGGCGGCGCTTAAGATTGGCTTGCCAGGTGAGGCTGACTGCTGTGTGCTGGCCCGGGATTTCGCAGCTGACGATGGCCGACTCGACCGGGCTGGCTTTGGAAGCGGCGTTCGGGTGCTGATTCCTGGCTATCCTTATGGCGAAGCCAGCGGTGGGGCAGGTTTTGCTTTTGTCCGTGAGGGTGTGGTTTCAAGTTTTCCGGTGCTGCCAAGTGCGGCCCAACCGGTTTTTTACGTTGATTTTGAAGTTTTTGAGGGTTACAGCGGGGCGCCAGTTATTTTTTCAGATGGCAGCAGTGCCGGTTTGCTGGCTGGTATGGTGCTCGAAGAGGTGTTTCTTGAAGAGTTGCGCCAGTCTGGCAAGAAAACCTCGCGCACCCGGCGTGGCCTCGGTCTGGCTAAAGTGCTCAGCGGGCCACTGATCAAGATTTTTCTCGCGTCTCTGCCCTGAAAATCATTCGCTGGCAGTCGGCTGAAGAACTTCAGCCGCCAGGGCATCAGCAAAGCTGATCAGATCGATCAGGCGATCTTCGCTGTTGATAATCTGAATCTTCTGGTGGGTGTAGAGGCGATGGCACAGGGCAAGCTCTCGACGGGCATCTTCAATGGCGCCGGTCTGGTTGAGGGCGCGCACCCTGTATAATTTCATGTGCAGAAACATCACACCGCCCGGAAAATTTCGTAGATATTCGTCGATCCAGTGCAGGGCAAGATCAGGGTGATTCAGACGATCGAGATTGAGTCTTACCAGCGCGGCAACCGCTTCGTCAGCCCAGACGTTTTTCATGCTGAAGCGCCGCAGAAAATCTTCATAAGCAGTTGCTGCCTCGTCGTATCTTTCGAGGCGGCGATCAAGTATCCAGGCCATCCGGTAGGTGACCGTATCAATGAAACGGTAATCAGGGTATTTGTTCACCAGATGGCGAAAGGTTTCCCAGGCGGCAGCCGGTTCGCGAAAAGTGCGCAGCTGAATTTCGGCGCGGTAATAGAGAATCAGCGCCGGCCGATAATAGATGATCCAGGTGCCGACCGCCGCAGCGATCAGCATCATAAGCAGCAGGGCGCTGCGATTGAGGCGATTCGCCTGGCCACGTTGTTCCCTGATTTTATCGCTGTCGTTGCGAACCTGTTCAAGAGCATGGCCAATTTCCTGTTTGACGTTGCTGCTGAACGGGTTGATGCTCGCATTGATAGCCTGCATGTGCCCTGCCGGAATATCGAGTATCCAGCGAAGAACTTTAAGCATCGAAAAGACGAATTGCAGACCCACAAAGACCAGCATCGCCGCAAAACATGCCGAAAAAAATGAAGTGGTGTCCTGGCCGGTCAGCCCAAGCCAGTCGCTCCAGAAACCCCGACCCAGCCAACGATTCGACGCGATCAGAAAACCCCATGACCCGGCAGTGATTACCAGCATGGCAATCGTCGGGTAGAACCAGAGAATCACGGTCGGATAACCTATTTTTACTAATCGTGAAAACTGGTTGGTGATAAACCCGGCCGTATAACAGGTAATAGTAAGATAAACCAGAAAAACGACCATTATGAACGCCGGGCCAGGCAATTGCAGCAACAGTTTCTGTGAATTCAAAATCAACATGGCGATAAACACCACCGCTGCCGATGGCAACAGCCAACGCAGGCGCAGTTCAAAAAAACTGGTGACGTTGAGTTTTTCGTCGTGCATAGAATGAATATATCAGATAACAAATTTCCCGTGCAAAAAACTCATTTTTTTGACAGAAACTGTCGATAAGGGACTTGGAGCATTCCAATTCTCAAGGAAAAGTAAAAAAAAGAATGAGGCAAACAAAGATTATAAGCAGATTTTCCCTGTTTAGAGGGTTTGTTGCGGCACTTCTGTGCCTGCTGTTGCCAGTTGCCGTAATTGCCCAGTCTACAGCATTTCAGGATCTGCCGAAAGATCACTGGGCCTTTTCCGACGTTGATTACCTTATCAGCCAGGGATACATGGAAGGCTACCCGGACGGCACCTTCAAAGGCCGCAAAGTCACGACCCGTTACGACGTCGCACTGATTCTGGCTCGCATTCTCAAACGCATGGAAGAGAAAAAAGCCACGATTGACTCTGCCAGCGAAGAAGAGCGTGCCGCCCTTTCCCGGCTTACCAAAGAATTCAGAGACGAACTCGGCCTGCTCGATGTGCGCGTCGATTCGCTTGAACGCCGCATGATCGATAACGAGAACAAGGTCAAAGACCTCGAAAACATGATTCCCAAGATGAAAATCACCGGGTTTTATCGTGGTCGGGGCCAGTACATAGTCGAGCCATCAACAGTTGGCCGGAACGAAGCCGGCGACGAAGCATCGTTTATCGACCCCGGCCTGGTTACATTTTATCAGCAGATTTACCTGAAGTTCACCGGCAAGCCGTTTGGCGATAAAATCGAAACCTTTTATGAACTGCTTGGTTACATCAAGGGCCGCACCTGGAACAAGGTTGTATACAATGAAGCCGGCAACAGCGGTCAGAACCCCTTTGACAATGTGGATGACTACGTGAGATACATTCAGAACGATAACTACGTGCGCTCAAACAAACTGCACCTGGTGAGCAAGGCCAAGTCAATGAAGGTCAGGGTGTTCTCAGGCGAATCGGCCACCGGTCTCGATAACCCGATGAACATTCTGACTGAAGATACCGATGTAATTCAGCCGTATCAGGGCGTCGAAGTTTCTGGTTCAGAGGGCGGCGTATCGTATCAGGGCTCAGTTCTGAAAAGCGACATTCGCGATACCTACAGCGACAATTCAGACATGGTTTCGGGCCGCATGGTCTGGAAACTCCCCGAAAAATTCAGCGAAGACACCTTCTCGGTGGGCACTTCGTTCGCTGAAAAGATTTTTGATTACAAAACCCGCGGTAATTCAAACACGGTGCGCGGCGTCGATCTTAATTATTCAACTGACCGCGCCGGCAAAATCACCGGCAGCGCCGAATTTCTCACCTCAAACGCTTATCTTACTGACACCGCCAGCAAAGAAAAGCTGAAACAGAACTTCGGCGACGAAGGCTCCCGCTTTGACGTCAGCGTGCAGAACGGCGGCTTCACTGGCACTGTCAAACATTACGATTTCGGTCGGCATTTCCGGGCCATGATGGCGCCGGTCTGGGCCTATGACGTAGGCGACACCAGCGATTTCCCCTACACTCTTGACCTCGACGACAAAAACTACGGCCGCCCCAACTTCGAAGGGGAAAAGCTGACACGCTTCTCGGTTAACTACGACTTTGGCAACAAGCTCCTGGCCATGGCCAACAACCTCTCAGTCGAAGCGACCTACCTGTCAAAAACCTGGGAAGTTGACCCGAACAAAGCCTATGACACCGATGGTTACTCTGGCCGCAAGTTCACTTTCCAGCTGCTCTCAGATTTTACCGACAACACCACTCTCAAATACGACTTTGTGCAGAAATGGGATGCCCTTAAGGATGAACAGGGCTGGACATCGAATGCCGTTGAACTGAACCTCAAACTCAGTGATTCGGTCAGTTCGAAGGGCAAGATCTTTGTGCTCGGCGACCCAGATGATATCTTCGAGCAGAATGGTGAAACCTGGGAATATAACGAACGGGTTGGCTACTTCGAAGTCAACTCTGATATTAACCCGCGCGTCTTTGCCAAGGGCAGCGTTGAACATCAGGTTCAATGGGTGAATTCACCAAAAGAAAACACCCGCGTCGATTACATCGGCGAAGCGACCTACAACCTGACTTCGACAACCAGTTTCACCGGTGGCGTTCAACACGTTGATTACGTTCACAACCTCGAAACCGGCAAATCGAGCCTGGCCAACGCCATTCTTGCCGAACTGAAGAAGAATTTCACTGACAAGTTCAGGGGCCGCGCCTTCTATTCACGCGGCATTATCGACTTCAAAGACGGCCTCTCTGATACGATTGATCGCGAAAACCTCTATGGCGAACTGATTTACGACGTGAATAAAGACGCGACGATTTCGTTTAAATTCGGTTACGATTACCCTTCCGAATGGCGCTGGGCAGTTAGCAGCACTGATAACGGCAGGGATTATGAAGATATACATACACAGAAGATGTTCATCTTCGAGGCAAAATCAAATTTCTAGGATTGGCAGACATGAAAAAGAGACTGACGGCACTGTTTCTGGCCCTGGTTGCTCTGGTTACTACCGGCTGCATTCAGGAATCTCTGGTTATTCCGGTCGCCACAGTCACCGGTAAAGTCGTGGTGCCGGCCGGAAAAACTTCAACCGGCATCAAGGTAACCGTGGCCGGTGAATCTTCGATGTATGCTTACGTCGATGACAGCGGTGACTATTCGCTTGAATTCCGCAAAAACGGCCGCTTTCTGCTGATCGCACGTGGCAAGGACTTTGATATCAATTTTGCCTGGGTCGATGCGATTTCAGAAAAGAGCGTCACGGCCCCCGATATCACTCTGCGCGAAAAACTCGTGGGTGAGGCGATCTGGATGGTATCTATCATTGACTTTCCTGATGCCGTCAGCTTCAATATTAAATCAATTTCACCCGCCTGGAGCACCGCCAGCGAAAAAATGTTTGACGACGGCACCCACGGCGATGTGCTTGCCAATGACGGTATTTTTACCCTGCGTCTCAACAATCTTAAAACCGGTAACCAGCAGTATTCTATCGAATACGCCAAAAATGATGGCAAAACGACGACCGCCGGTGACCCGCACAAGGAAACCACGGTCAATGGCAACTCTACGCTCTATATTCCCGAATCAACTCTTAAACTCGCCAGGGGTAAGGTTACCAGTGACCTGGTCGGTGTGAATTACAATGAAGTAATCCTCGCCACCCGCAAGGGTTCTCGCAGCATGAAGCTCGACAGCGATGGTTCTTACAGCTTCTCAATGGAAGGCAATGGCCGGGAATACCTGGTTTTCAGGGGCAAGAATTTTCACGCCCGGGCCATTCCGGTCGATCTTTCGACGCTCACCCTGCTTGAAGTGCCTACTACGACGATTTCGTCGAAGAAGAGCGGTGAAGTTAAAATGATTCTCATAGCTTCTGACTTCTCAGAAGTTAAAGATCCGACCGTAGTTGGCGATTTTACGAACTGGCAGCCCCAAAAACTCTACGATGATGCCACCAACGGCGATGAAGTTCTGGGTGACGGCGTCTACACCAGAGTGTTCAAAAACGTTAATACCACTAATGTCTATCAGAAATACGCATTCAATATCACGGCCACCAACCAGGTTAAAGACCCCTACCAGGAGTCTGAAGACGGAACCTACTCGGTCATTCAGGTGAAGTTTTAATGAAAACCAATCTTGAAAAACTGCTGCTGCTGGCTGTGTGCCTGGTCGTGTTGACCGGCGCTGCCACGCCAGCCTTTGCCCAAAAGGTTAACTATTACTACGAAACCGGCTCATGGCTAGATATCAAAGACAATACCGGTGACGATAAAGGCCCCGGCTATTATCTCTACCCGAGCGACAAGCGCATGCGCCGCGGCGTTTTCGACATCAAGAAGTTCACTGTTTATGAAGAAGGCCAGGTCGTGGTTTTCGAAATTCAGATGCGCAACTACATCATGCGCGAATGGCCAGATACGGCTAAAAGCGAAGACCAGGGCTTTGTTGCAAACCTCTGGGATATCTACATCGATATCGATGGTATTGAAAACTCCGGTTACAAAAGAGCTTTGCCGGGTCGCGACCTCGAATTTGCCGACAACAAAGGCTGGGAAAAGATGATTCTCATCTCGCCGCTTTCAGAATACGAACTCTATGATATTCTGCGTGACAAGACCGACGAACTATCGTTTCAGAACCAGGTTGATGACATTGTTTACCCTGACTACGTCAAAGTGCAGAGCGATAAGGTCATCATCAAGATTTCAAAGCTCAAACTGCCGCGCATCTCTGAAAATGCCGGTTACCAGTGCCTGGCCATGGGCTATAAAAAGATTGTTTCGCCGAACCGCCTGCTGAACCGTGACGTGCGTGCTTTCGCCAGTTTTGATGATTTTGGTGGCGGCCACGATACCTACGGTGACCCGCCGGTTATGGATATGATCGTTCCTGAAGGCGATGATCAGTATGCCCTGCTGCGTAATTACCGCTCAGAGCCATATCGTGAAGATATCGTTTACGCAAAAGTTCCATTTGTGTATAAGGATGGGCAGCGCCAAAGCCCGTCAATAGCCAGGCCGCCGGTAAAACCTCCGACCGATGCTGAAAATATTCTGGTCGATTCCGCACCGCCAAAGGCAGTGATTGCTCCCGAAAAGCCAGCCGCCGTGCTGCGCACCGCACCGCCTGTGATCACTCAACAGGCCGTGCCTGTTAAAAAACCCGCTGCCGGCGGTTTCGTTCCCCTCAAACCGGTGCCTTCAAAAACTGGTTTCAAACCCTTGCCCAAGGCACCCGACGGCTTTATTCCAGTAAAGAAATCAAAATGAACAGTAAAACATTCAATGCCCGCTCAGATTTTAACGAACTAATGACGATTAACATAAAAGCACCAGAATCAGTTTCCTCAAGGAGGGCCCCGCAGATGAATCGACAGAAATCCCCAGGAATGGCAGGTTTGCTGCTGTTACTAACGATGTTTTTTGTCGCTTCGACGACCGGTCTGTTCGCGCAGTCGGCACGTTCGAGGGGCATGGGTGGTGCTTTCATCGGCCTGTCTGATGATGAATCGGCAACCGTTTTCAACCCGGCCGGCCTGAGTCAGATTCAGGGGCGCGAGGCTTCGTTGCAGGCCAAGGTTAACGAACGCGATATCTACGACTGGACCAACCTGGCTTTTACCGGCCATATCTATGAAGATAACGTCGAAAGCAAATTCTCGATTACCGATTATCTTGAACACAACATTCTCGAAGAACCACTGCCGAGAAGACCGAAATACAGCTACGGCGTTTCATACACTCAGGATAACCGTTCCCTCGAATTCGGCAACCTGGTCGGCGGCGAATACCAGGGAACCCGGCGCGAAGTTAAAGACTTGCAACTGGCATTCGGCACAAGATTTCCGATTGCCCGACGCATGCTCGCACGCGAACAGCTCTATGGTGGCCTCAAACTCAGAGTGCTTAATGTTGATCGCTACATCAAAAGCCTCATGCAGCACAGCAAACGCGATATATTCTCGCTCGGCTTCGGTCTGATGTATCATTATAACGACCGCGTTACCGGCGGTCTGACTATCGATAACCTTCTGCAGAGCGTCAGCGGCGCTAATGAAGATGAAGACGGCGTCAGCCTCAATCTCGGCACTGCCTACAAGATCACCAAAGGCACCACCATTGCCGCCGATGCCCTTAATATCACCAATACCCCTGATGCCAACGAGCGGCAATACCGCATCGGCGTCGAAAAGAAGTTCGTCGAAAATGACCTGACCATGCGCATCGGGTCGTTGAACGGCACACTGACTCTCGGTTTTGGTATGAATGTCCTGCCGCATATCCGGGTTGACTACTCGTTCTATGATGGCGAAGTGGTCAGTGAACACCATGTTGGAGCGCATGTGACCTTTGATTGACAGGAGACTGATCGTGATAAAAAACATGGCCCGGGCCATTCTGATCTTTGTATTGCTGTTCTCCGCCTGCGAACTGTGGGCGGAGAATTTTGTCGAACCCAGCGTTTTTCTGCAACAGAAGCTTGAAGTCTTCGGGCTGGCCGGCACCCCCTGGGAAAGCGAATCTTCATGGGATGAAGAACGCTCACGCGCCTGGATGGACGCGCTGCACCACGCCTACGAAAAGATTCTCGAACTGCCCCTGATGGAGGGAAAGCAGGTCGCGCATGTTCTGCAGGCCAACACTGCTCTGAAAGAGCGCCTGGGTCTGGTACTGATGACGGCACCCAAAACCTTCTTTCAGCCCGATATTACCGGCATGGTGCGCTGCCGCATCGATGTGCCGTTCACCGGCAAAATGAGCCTGCGCTCTGCGTTGTATCTGGCGGCGCTTCGCCCACAGTCAATGCAGCCGGTCAGCTTTCTTGCATCCTGGACCGCTGGCGTCAAAGTTGATGAGTCAGTTCCCGCACCTGAATTCAGGAGGGTTATCATTGATTTGCGCAGTTTCGGCTTCGAGCCGTCGTTGTTTCCGAGATTCTTTGATGCTTCGGGTATGCTGATTTTTCAGGAGGCGATGATACCTGAAAGAGAACGCTTCAGCAGACCTGCGGTGCGCTTTATGACCGATATTACCGCAGCCCGTGCCGGTCTCGACGAAGAAGATACTTTTACGGTTGCTGCCCATGTTGATGAGCTTTATCGTCGCGATGTGACTGTTGAACAGGCTGACGCCAGCGTATTTGCAGGTTTCTGCCACGATATGATCAAGACACCTTTGCGGCAACGCGAAATTGTGATAGTTTTTGACCCGGCCCGGCCTCATAAAAAAGGCCGACTGCCGCAGACCGAAAAGAAAGTCGAAAAACCCGCCGGTTCAGCAGGCAAAACCGAAAAACCGGCTGTTCCCAACCAGATGAAAGAGGCAAAACCATGAAATTTAGACACATTCTGGCCGTGATTCTGTTGTTATGTTGTCTGGGCGCTGTTGCCGAAGCAGCCGAAATTGATCGCGATCTTGATAAGCGGGTCAGCCGCATTGAACGTTATATTTACGGTGATGAACAGGCGGCGGCCACGCCAGAGAGGCTGCGGCAGATTGAAGAAGACCTGTTTGGCCGGGCAACCGGGCAGACTGATTCCGAAAAATCAAAGTATCTGCATGATTTCATTTTCAAAGGCTCGGCAAACAACCTGTCACTCGATATGAAGCTGAGTTACCTTGAATGGAAACTTTTTAACAAGACTGGCGAGGGCACTCTCGAAGCCCGTCTCGCCGAAATTGACAAACAGGTTATCGGCAATGTCTCAATGGAACCCATGGCTTTCAGGCTCGAACAACTCGTGCATCTGACCATCGAACGGGGCCTCATTTCGCTGCATACCGTCACCATACCCGCCGGCACCGAATTCAGACTGCGCCTCAAAAAAGACATTTCGAGCCGCACTGCCGCCAAGGGTGAGATTATACCTATGGTCGTTGCCCATGACCTGTTTATCGACAGAAACATTCTGGTAATGACGAGCGGCGGTATTGTCAGCGCCGAAGTTAAAAACGTCAGACGCGGCGGTCGCTTCGGTCGCACCGGTTACGTTAATCTCGATGTCAGAAACATTGAGAGCATGGATGCTTCGCTGCTGCCAATCAAGATTGAAGACGCCGGCGCAAAATTTGATAAGCGCAAAATCGGCATGGCAGCAGGAGCTTCGACGCTCGGTTACCTGGTGCTCGGGCCAATCGGCCTTGCGGGCGGCGCCTTTATTAAGGGCGGCGAAGTAGAAGTGCCGGCCGGAACTGAACTGAGCGTTGTGACTACTGAAGATCGTCGAGTAACCGGGGTTCTCGTGCCAAAACGCTGAAACGGTAAATTTTTAAGGCAGGGTTGCCCGGTTATGGGCAGCCCTGTTTGTTTTTAGGCAAAAGCAATTTTGCAATATGGCCCTCTGATGCTATAATGGCCGCTGAACCTTTCGTCATGGAGCAAAAATGCCTAAAGCCGGAGCTTTTAAAGAAATCGCCTCAATTCTGGGCGCCTCAAGCGTTCTAGGTTTTGCCGGTCAGAAGTTACGGCAACCCCTGATTATCATGTTTCTTGCCGCCGGGGTCATCTCGGGGCCGGCTGGTATTGGCTTCATCAAAAGTTACGATCAGATTGAGCTGCTTGCCGAAATCGGTATTGCCCTGCTGCTTTTTATTGTCGGACTGAAACTCGATCTGAAGTTGATTAAATCCACCGGGCCGGTGGCTCTGGCAACCGGTATCGGGCAGATGGTTCTCACCTCCGGCCTCGGTTTTCTTATTGCCCGGGCGCTGGGCATGAATAACGTCACTTCTGCTTATCTGGCCATGGCCATGACTTTTTCAAGTACGATTATCATCGTTAAGCTCCTCTCAGATAAAAAAGAGATTGATTCGCTGCACGGCCAGATCGCCCTCGGTTTTCTGATCGTGCAGGATATCGCTGCCATCATTGCCCTGGCCTTTCTGACGACCCTTGGCAGCAATCTGGCAGGCGAAGTGACTGTCTGGTCGGCACTGGTTCAGATTTTGTGGCGCGGCGCCCTTATGGTAACGGTTGTCGGTCTGCTGATGAAGTATGTGATTCCCGGCCTGGTTCAAAAAATGGCCACTTCGCAAGAAATGCTCAGCCTTTTTGCGGTTTCCTGGGCCGTTTTTTTGGCTGCCGGCGGCGAAATGCTCGGTTTCAGCAAGGAAGTCGGGGCGTTTCTTGCCGGTATCTCGCTGGCGTCTAATGAATACCGCGATGCGATCGGCGCACGGCTCGGCGGTTTGCGCGATTTTCTGCTGCTCTTCTTTTTTATCGACCTCGGTGCCCGCCTCGACTGGTCGGTAGTCGGTTCACAATTCGGCTCGGCTGTCATTTTTTCAGTGTTCGTGCTGCTGATCAAACCGATAATTTTGCTGTTGATCATGGGGCTGATGGGCTATCGTCGCCGCACCTCGTTCATGGATGGCCTTACGGTTGCCCAGATCAGTGAATTCTCTCTGATTGTTGCGGCGCTTGGCCGCAGTCTTGGGCATATCGACGCCCAGGCAATGGGTTTGATAACCCTGGTCGGCGTTGTTACCATATTTGCATCTTCTTACATGATTCTCTATTCAAGGCAGTTGTATAATCTGCTGTCTGAGCCTCTCAAGATTTTCGAAAGAAAAAACCCCTACCGCGAAGCCGCCGGTGATACCCTCAACGCTATTCCATCGCTTGATGTCATTCTTGTCGGGCTGGGCAGTTATGGCAGCAGCCTCGCCGAAGACCTGCTGCACCGCAAGAAGCGGGTGCTGGCACTCGACTTTGACCCCGAAGCGCTTTCGCGCTGGCGTGGCCGCGAAATGGCGCTGGCTTACGGCGATGTTACCGACCATGAAGCTTTTGAGCACCTGCCCCTCAGCAAAACCCGATGCGTTGTTTCCACAATTCATTCTGAAGAAATAAACCTTGAACTGTTGCATCGCCTCAAAGAAAGTCATTTCATTGGCAAGGTTGCTCTCACCGCCAGTAGTGCCAGCGAAGCCCGAAACTATGAAGAAGCCGGCGCAAATGTAGTGTTTCGCCCTTTCAACGACGCCGCTGAACAGGCCGCCGGCTCGCTGGTGCACGCCATCGACGTTCTGCCCGACAACATCAGCTGGCCGATCGCCTTCAAAGACGTTAAGATCACCACCAGTTCAGCCTATGCCGACCATGAAGTCAAAGAAATTCCGCTGCGCTCGATTACCGGTGTCTCAATTCTGGCGGTCATCAGAGGCGGCAAGGTCTACCATGACCCGGGCGCAGATTTTAGAATTTTTGCCGGCGACCGAGTTGTGATAATGGGGCCAGCCAATTTGCTGCAAAAGGCCGAAGAATTGCTCGGTAGCACCGCTTCAGATGACAACGAAGACACCGGCCGCTTTGAAATTGCTGAACTGCCGATTCGCGATGGCTCAGATAAAGTCGGGCAAACCCTCATGGACTTGCGCTTCAGACAGACTTTCGGGGTGACGGTCGTCGGTATCAGACGCGGCGACCAGCAGATTACCGCCCCGGGCCCGGTCGAACGAATTCAGGCCAATGATTGCATCATCGTCATCGGCACAGCCGCAGCCATTGATAACCTCAAAAAAATGCACGCCAGCGCTGCCGCTACGTCGCAAATTCCTGAATCTGAATTATTGAATAATGCTGAGCCCGGGTAATTGCCAACAAAAAAAAGAGGCCAGCCCTATTAAAAGCCAGCCCCGGGGGAGAGATCTTCAGGTCTGCCGACGCGGAACTGCCGGCAGGCCTCTTCGCCAATCAGCGAAACTCTGACCAAAGCTAATCGGTCAGAGCATCATTTTTACAGCAACTTATATGCCATACGAACTTAGTGCTTCATTGCGCCTGATTGCAGAGAAAATCAGATATCAGCTTGATGCCGTCGTGTCGGTCAGGGTTTGGCTGATGGTTAATCACCTTTAAAGCTGCTACCCGCTTCGCCGCTTTAATCCATGCGCGGAAGAGGGTACACAGATTTAAAATACCTGCTCATTATTGACAAAGAACTTGTCTCTTTGAGCCAGGCAGGCGTTATTTTGACATCGAAGTCTGCTCAGTCGCCAGCGTAGAAATAACGTGTCAGGGCAAAGAAAAAACGGCCCGAAGTTTTCGAGCCGTTTAAGGGGTTTAGAATCAGAGAGAGAGGTTATTGCATGAAAAAACCAGAGTGCAGTGAGGGCCACAATGTGAACCCTCATTCATCTCATAGGCTTGCTCCTTGTTGGTCAGTAGCTATTTTAATCAGTATTGCAGTAATCAATACTACTATTATAGTAGCATTTACCGTGCCAGGTAAATTGATATTAAAAAAGTCTCATTAGATGCTGGTTTTGAAGTTTTTAGGCATATTTGGGTACGGGGCGGCCTACGATATTTCGTAGTTAATCTGGTTTACCTACTGCCAATCGTAGTTTTGTGCGGAGGTGCCGATCATTTCACAAGCAAAACAGAACCAACGATTATCGCCCAACAAATCATGGCCATCATCTCGCTTCTGTATTTAATACGCTGCGCCAATAATGCGTCTGGAAACGACAATGCATGTCATTCGGGCTGTCTTGTTGTAATCAGGCAGGAATCAGGCTGATGGAAGCGCTGATTCCTTTTTTGGCAGCGGTTTGACCGGCTTGTTTAAGCGGAATCGAAGGAGGCAGATTTTTTTGCCTTTTTCGAGAAAACGCTTTTCATAGGTTGTCTGAATAGGCGGCAATGTGTCGCATAGGGGTGAGTTGTAGAGATCATCGGTGTCTTCGATGATTTCGAGGTCATTTTCTTTGGCAATGTCTCGGGTGAAAGTGTAGAGATCGTAGTCGTCGGTTTTCAGGCAGATAGTTCCGCTGGCGTCGAGAACATCGAGATAGCGGTTCAGAAAAGCCGGTGCCGTCAGCCTGCGATTAGCGCGTCCCGGGAAAGGGTCGGGAAAGGTGATCCAGAGTTCATGAACCTCGTGGGCAAAAATTTTGTTGAGCAGTTCGATCTGGCTTCTCACGAAGCAGGCATTCAGCAAGTTGTCGTTCTGAACGGTTTTAACCCCGAAATACAGGCGAGAACCCTTGATATCGACCCCGATAAAGTTGCGGCCCGGAAATAATCTGGCCATGCCTACAGTGTATTCGCCGCGCCCGCAGCCCAGTTCAAGGGTAAGGGGATTGTGGTTGCCGAAAAAATCTTGCGCCCAGCGGCCTTTGAATTTGTGGTCTGTTTTGAGCAGTTCGAGCGCCGGTGGCTCAAAAAGCCGCAAAAATGTGGCGTTTTCTTTGAATCTTATGAGTTTTTTCTTGCCCATGAGTGCTGAGGTTATAGTCGGGTTTATTTGAGGGTTTGAATTTCGAGGCTGCCAGAGGCGATCTTGACGTTGTAAAGCCGACCGTTGGCATCAACCCAGTCAGGTCTTGCGGGGTCGTAGCCGGGTTCGGGGTGGGCGGTCTGGTATTTTCTGATGACTGAACCGTCTTGGGCCAGCGCCAGATAAAAACGTGAGGCGGGGGTGTCATAGATAACGTGCAGGCGGTTGCTGGCATCATAGCCTTCAAGGGCTGCCCAGATTACCGGTTCGTCATCTCTGAGCATCGCCATGGGTTGCAGCGGGCTGCCAGGCTTTTCGGCGGTTAGAATCTGCCAGATACCCGGCAGTTTTTCGTCGGCGGCGAGCACGGCAATTCTGCTCTGCCGAGATACTGCGATGCCGATCAGGCCATCGAGAGGCTGGTGAATAGGCTGCCCGTTGCGGTCGAGAACATAGGTTTTGCGGGTTGCGACGTCTTCTACGTAGATTTTGCCCTGCTGGTCAGTGTGCAGATAATTGATCTGCAGCCATTCAGAGCCGGAAGCCGGCAAAAAAGCTCTTGGCGGTGCCTTGCGCAGGTCGATTTCAATGATGGCATTGTTGGCCGCATCAGCAACCAGAAGTTTGCCGGGCATGCCCGGCGCGATGTCGGCGAGCACCGGATCGCTGGCCAGACCTGCCTGCCGCGCCACTTTAAGCAGATCGATGATTTTTATAGGTCGCCCTTTGGCGGTAAAGGCTGTAATTCGGGCATTCAGCGTGTCACCGGCCCAGAGGTTGCCGTTGCGGTCGGTAACAAAAGCCATCGGGCCCTGAAATGGCCCGTCAACTACGTTGCCGTCTGCTTCAGACAGCCAGAGAAGCTGATTGGGCTGATCACCCTGGGTAAAAGACAGCCATGGGCCAAATTCGACATCTGGTATT
>Ga0116171_10001200_pt1 | contig 26260 bp, 27 predicted proteins | sample AD_JPNHW2_MetaG_FD_89798 | JGI IMG/M metagenome (GOLD analysis project Ga0116171, IMG submission 89798) | Active sludge microbial communities of municipal wastewater-treating anaerobic digesters from Japan - AD_JPNHW2_MetaG | ecosystem: Engineered > Bioreactor > Anaerobic > Digestate | place...
AAAATTATTGAAATCGGTTCAGGGAAGAGTGAATTCATTGAAAAATCGGCCGGGATTAACAACCTGCTTGAAGATAATGAACTTAACCTCCTGGTTTCACCGCTTGTAAGAAAAACTAATTTTTACATTTCACGCCATGCTCTTGATGTTGACAGAACCGGAATGATGTTATATAATGATGTAATTTCCGCAGCGGAAAAACTAAAAAGATTTTTTGAATCAACGGGCTGGGTATAGTAGCCTGTTGATTGGATAAAAAATCCGGGAAGATAAAATGTTTAAAAGAACTTTCCTTATCCTGAACATACTGGCCCTTGTAGCGATACCGGGCTTATCACAGAAGTCCGGCGGAATCGACTGGACAGGTGAAATAATAACAGCAGCGGGAACTGACAGGATTACGGTTAACGATGAAGGTCTCCCCTTTGACCCTGACACAGGCAGGATAATATCAATCTCCGAGGCCAGGAACATGTCATATACAAGGGCAAAGGAGAAAGCAATAAATGCCGCGGCTCTGCTGATCAGCGAAATCCCGGTCGATAATGATTCCACAATAATGCAGATTATTGAACGCGACCCGGTAGCAAGGGCTCGTATGACAAGGGTCATGCATGAATATTCAAAATTCAGGGACAGGCCTGCCGGGTACATGGAGACAACATGTGAACTTAAGTTAAAGGCGGGTTACCTCATAACGGCCATGAATTACGACTTCCCCATGGAGGAGTTCCCGGAGAGCGACCAGAAAGCTTCACCCACCCTGTATACTTCACTTATTGTAGATGTCAGGGGCCTGGATATAAGGCCTATGCTGCTCCCCTCCATATATAACGAAAACGGACTCGAAATATACGGTAAAAATTTCATATCCGGTGATGATGCAGTTAAGCACCTTTCAGTTTCATACGCCTATTCCGAGAGTGACGCAAAGAAACATAAAAAGGCAGGGCAGCACCCTTTTTTCTGTGCCGCACTGAAAAACCTGAATGGATCACCCGTTTTATCCGATGATGATATCAAGAGATTATTCAGCCATAAAAAAAATTCTGCCTATATAAAAAAGTGCAGGGTTATTTTTATCATAGACAGGTAAGCAGATGAATCCCGTATTTAAAATTTTAAACAACCTGATAATAGCAATAAACCGCCTAATAGATTCTATAAATCTTAGAACGGTACAGACCATAAAACGCAGTTTTCTGTTCTTAACATTTCTAATGTGCCTTGCGGGTATATATTTAGGATACAACATGGGAGCTCAATCTGCAAAAATCAAGCGCCCGCCGCTTGCTGAATTCGTTAATGACACATTCGCCAACGATATAAACAGGGAGCGGGATACAGGCAGCTTTTCCGGAGTACTTGAATCAGAGATGGTCAAGGAGTCTGACACCATCAATTCGAACAAGGTTGATTTCTTCGTCAGGGAAAGACTCAACACTGAAACAGACAACAGTGTGATCGACTCGGGAAAATCCGTTTCAGATCCGTACCTTGGCGAAAAGGTTTACAAACCTGAAACGCCCGTTGATGATGATAAACGATTCACCGGATCAGATGATTCAAGGATCAATGTCCTGGACAGAAATTTCAACACCGAAAACAGGAACGATATCATAATAAAAGACAAAACAGAGAGCAGCATGCCTGGCACCGATAAGACAGATGATAAAAAAACCGATATCCGGCTGCTTGAAAAGGACAGGACCTATAAACCTGAAACAATACAAAAAGACCAGGGGACACCAGAACAGTGAAAAGATCCCTTTTAACATTGCTGATTATTATCTCTTCCCTCAGCGTACAGTCCAAGGACTTTAACAAGACCGAAGAGATGATTGATACGATACTCTCCGAGGAGAGCGGTTCCGCTGTAAAACAGGAAAAGGAGCAGACAGAACAGCAGGCAGGTGATGAGGCAGCGGTTACTGTTGAGGATGAGACCGGGGCAAAAGACGATGCGGCCTCCTCGGGAAAAAATACAATGTCGGGAAAAGATGAATCGATCTATAAAACAGCGATCCAGTTATACAATACCGGATATTATGACCACTCCCTGGCCAAGTTTAATGAAATAATCAGTAACCATGGGGACAGCAAATTTCTGGATAATGCTCACGTCTGGGCAGGAAGGATTTACATAAAAAAATACAAGTATGATGATGCTATTAAGGAATTCGACAGCGTAAGGGATATATCGGGTGAATACCCGGCTTCTTTATTCTACAAGGCCGAGGCTTACAGGTTTAAAGGTGACAACATAAGCTCCATAGAATTCTACCAGAAATATGCATCTGAATACCCGGGCAACCCGCTCGCTCCATATTCCATATTGAACGCAGGCAAACTATACCTGAGCAACAAACAGGGGACCCAGTCGCTTGAAGCGGCTATAAAACTCATTAAAAACTACCCGGACAGCGATACTATTGACGATGCATATTACCTTATTGCTAAAATTTACGAAAAGGACCCGGTTCTTAAAGATGTGGAATCAGCCCGAAAGTACTATAAAATATTTCTCAAAAAAGCAGCCAATAATGAAAAATACTTTTCTGACTCCCCCCTTCTTCCGGCGGTAAAACGTGATATGGAGCACCTTGAAAAAACGCACTTCAAAATGGAACGCTGATGTAATCCCCTCCCTTACTGAACCTTTTTTTCATTGACACCCACTTTTGAATATACTTCTATACCGGTAAGGACCACCGGCAGATTCCATGTTTAACATATTTACATCAGACATCGACAAACTTTACGGCAATACAGACCTCACTCCTAACATGGAGGACTATATCGAAAAAATTGCCTTCCTCTCCGAGACCAACCGTGTTGTCCGCGTCAGGGACATTGCAACTGTTCTTAAAATAAAAATGCCAAGTGTTACCGCGGCCCTGAACAAACTGAAGGAACAGGGACTGATTGATTACGAAAAATACGGCTATATTGAACTTACTTCCCGTGGAGGCATAATTGCAAAGAGGGTCATAAGCAGGCACCTGTGCCTTAAGGAATTCTTTTTTAACGTGTTAAAACTCCCTGAAGAAAAAGCTGAGGATGAGGCTTGCAGGATAGAGCATCACATCTCACCTGAGACATGCAAAAGGATACACAAACTTCTCCTTTACTATAAATCAGATGAAGAAAAGCATAAAGACTGGATAAGGGAACTGGAAGATGCCTTGAAACAATAAAAAATTCCAGCGGGCCTTTCAATGGGCTTCGCCCCTGTACCCGATTAGGAAAAAGTGAATGAACATTGTGTATAATAAAAAAGCCTGTCAGAGTAACAGGCTTTTTTATTATACAGTGATGATGGCTTTTAATTCTTGGCCTTCTTAGCCTCTTCAATCTTTTTGAGAACTTTCTCCTGAATTTCCTTTGTTACAGGAACATACTTGTTAAATTCCATCGAATAGTTCGCCCTTCCGCTTGAAATGTTTCTCAGCTGTGTAGCATAACCGAACATCTCCATAAGAGGTACAAAACCGTTAAGTTTCTGGGAACCCTTCCTGTGCCTGCGCATTGATTCAATCTTGCCGCGCCGCCTGTTTATATCGCCGATAACATCACCGATATAATCATCCGGTGTATTTACTTCCAGTTTCATCTGCGGTTCAAGCAGAATCGGATGAGCTTTCAGGAAGGCCTGTTTAAATGCAACCGCCGCGCATGTACGGAAGGCCATGTCAGATGAGTCTACTTCATGGTAACTTCCATCAAGCAGAACTACCTTAACGTCAACAACAGGGAACCCGGAAAGAATTCCCTCCTTCAGGGCTGACTCAATACCCTTGTTTACAGAAGGTATATACTCGGCCGGGATCGCACCGCCCTTGATATGATCAATGAACTCATAGCCCTTCCCGTCATTAGGTTCAAGCCTCATCACAACATGGGCATACTGACCTTTACCGCCAGTCTGCTTGGCGTGTTTGTAGTTAATCTCATGCTCAGTCTGGATTGTCTCCCTGAACGCTACTGAAGGCTCTCCTACCTGCGCTTCAACGCTGAATTCATGCTTCAGCCTGTCTATTATAATTTCAAGGTGGAGTTCACCCATACCTGAAATAATTGTTTCATTTGTTTCTTCATCATACCTTACATTGAATGAGGGATCTTCCATTGAAAGTTTTCTCAGCGCGTTCCCGAGTTTTTCATCCTCGTTTTTTGTAGGGGGTGTAATCTTCATCTCGATTACAGTCGGCGGAATAAAGATCGATTCAAGATAGAGCGGGTGTGAAGGGTCACAGAGACTGTCCCCGGTTTTTGTGTACTTCATGCCTATTAAGGCTACGATGTCGCCTGGTCCTGCTGTTTCAACCTCCTCCCTGTCATTAGCACGTATTTTGAGGATCCGGCCGATGCGTTCCTCCTTATCCTTTGTGGAGTTATAAACTTCCATGCCTGTTTTGAGTAAACCCGAGTATACTCTGATAAAGGTCTGCTGCCCAACATATGGGTCGTGTATAAGCTTAAACGCAAGGGCAGCAAAAGGATCTTTCAGCGAGGGGTGTCTTGTGTGTGATTTTTCCGGATCATCCACGTCCATCCCCACTACTGCACCTTTATCAACTGGTGAAGGCAGGTAATCAACAATAGCATCGAGCAGAAGCTGTACACCTTTATTTTTATATGAAGCCCCGCAGAAAACCGGGGTGATAAGAAGTCTTATTACTGCTTCCCTTGCAGCTTTTTTAAGTACATCCGTGGGAACATCCTTACCGTTAAGAAAACAGTCCATTATCTCATCGTTAAAATCAGCTATCTTTTCAACGACAAACTGCCTGGCCGTCTCGCACCTCTCCTTGTAGTCATCAGGTACCGGAACCTCTCTCCTCTCCATGCCTTCAAAGATATAGGCCTTTCTCGCGATAATATCAATCATACCGCTAAAGTCCTCTTCCGCTCCTACAGGAATCTGGAAGGGAACGGGATTCGCATCAAGGTACTTATCCATCTGGCTGACTGCGTCGGCAAAATCAGCACCGATACGGTCCATCTTGTTTACAAATGCAATCCTGGGCACCTTGTACCTGTCAGCCTGGTTCCACACGGTCTCGCTCTGGGGCTCAACACCTGAAACAGCACAGAAGAGCGCAACCATCCCGTCTATGACGCGGAGCGAACGCTCAACTTCTACCGTAAAGTCAACGTGGCCGGGTGTATCAATTATATTTATCTGGTGATCTTTCCAGCTGCATGAAATCGCAGCAGAGGCAATAGTAATACCCCTCTCCTGCTCCTGCTTCATAAAATCCATTGTAGCCTGCCCGTCATGGACTTCGCCGAGTTTCCTGGTCGTACCGGTAAAGAAGAGAAGCCTTTCAGTAGTTGTAGTCTTTCCGGCATCTATGTGCGCCGCTATACCGATATTCCTCAGTTTGTTAAGAGACATATAAACCTCACATTATTAATTATATCATCGTCACAGTAATAAAATAGACAATTCAAGGGTAGATACCTTAAAAAAGCGTTATGAGTGACGGATTTGATTATTCAGATCTACAAGCGGTTAACTGGATAGAGCCTCATCGCATGCGTTTGAATCATTGGTAAAACAGGTTGGCATCTTCAAATCAGGTTGTATTTTTGTCAATAGATTTGCAACAAATTTCATTACATATTAATTAAAGGTGTAATTCAACTAATCGTATCTTTCTCCCAGCCGCCGAAGGCGGCGGGGAGAATAACCAGAACAAATTTCATTAAATATAAGGACTTTACTGAGGAATCTTCAGCAATTCAAGCTGGATTTCGGCATTGGCTGCACCTGTGGTTCCCGGGTGTTCCTGCATGATCGATTTAAAGATTGCCTCGGCCTTGCTGTCATACCCCATCTTCAGATAGCATATACCCATCTGGAAATAACCGTCAATCCCTTCGTCAGTGCTGCTGAACTCCTCGTACAACCTTCTGTATATTTCGACCGCTTTCTGGTGATTATACTGTTTTATGTGAATGTCTGCTATTTTCCTGTAAGCCTCTCCCCTGTGTGTTCCATCATAATAAATTTCAAGGTATTCATACAGCTCATTCAACGCCAGGTCATACCTTTCCAGCCTGTAGAATTCGGCACCTTTTCTGAATTTCATGTCATCGGCAACCTGCTTCAGGTTTACAGCCCCTGTTTTCTGTTCAGCAAACAGGCCTGAACCGGAGATAACCAGAATTATTATGCCAATAATAATTTTTTTCATATTCTACCTCGTAATTATGTCACATAGAATCGATCAATTTTTCAATCTTTTTTTTAATTTTATCAGACAAAAACAGAGCTGCGATATAACTTACTTGACAAAGAATTTTCTTGAATCAGTTTATAAATATATAAAATATTATTCTTCAGTATATATATTCAATACAACGGTTGAATAAAAATTCAGGAGTCTTTATAAATTAATGAAACGAATTGTAATCATCGAAGATGATCAGATCATAAGGGAGAGTCTGAAAGAGATACTTGAACTGAATTCGTTCGAAGTTATCGCCACAGACAGCGGCATTGACCTCATGAAAAAAATAATTGAATTCAGGCCTGACATTCTTATCACCGATATCATTATGCCCGACAAGGATGGAATTGAGATTATAATTGAAGCAAAAAAAACTCTCCCCGACATAAAACTCATCGCCATTTCCGGCGGTGGAAGGATCGATTCAGAGAGTTACCTCAATACTGCAAAATATCTTGGTGCAGACTCAACGCTGAAAAAACCATTCACCCATGAACAGCTCATAGGTGTGATAAAAAACCTTACAGGTATATAAAACTGCAAAAGCTTTTATATATTGATCTGCGCCTTATCATCCACCGTATTTCCAGGATTTACTGCACAGAATGAACATCATAATTAAACAGGCCCGGTTTACAGATATAGAAAGCATCCATGCAATTGAACAGCAGTCAATATCGTCATGGAGCTATGACCAGTTCGTCGAAGAAATATCCAGGGAATTCTCCGTATTGCTTGCAGCATTCCTGGATGACATGGTTTCAGGCTATATTTCCGCCTGGATTATCGGTGACCAGGCGGAGATTCACAGCCTGGCAGTATCAAGCCGATTCTCGCGCATCGGGATAGGGGGAAAACTGCTGAACAGCCTGTCAGTTGAAGCGGCAGGCAGGGGATGCAGTTCCATCCTGCTTGAAGTAAAGAGCAGGAATGTTCCGGCAGTAAACTTTTACAAAAAAAATGGATTTACAGAAACAGGCCGCAGAAAGAACTATTACCACGATGACGATGCCCTGTTAATGGAGAAAAAAATTTAATGAAGATAAAAAACGCATACTTTCTTAAAAGCTGCGTATCAGCCTCGCACTTCCCGTCATACCCGTTTCCGGAATTCGCTTTCCTGGGAAGATCCAACGTGGGAAAATCATCATTGCTTAACATGATACTGGGACAGAAGGACCTTGTCAAAACCGGTGCTCGGCCGGGAGTTACGCAGGCGATAAATTTTTTCATAGTCAATGACAACAGTTCGTTTGTTGACCTTCCAGGTTTCGGTTATGCGAAGGTACCGGCGGATATCAGGAAAAAGTTCACACCTCTGATTAAAAGTTATCTTGAAGGCCGCGATAACCTTAAGGTAGCATTCCTTCTTATAGACATAAGAAGGACCCCTGGTGATTTTGAAGAGGATATGCTTGAATTTCTCGAAAAAAACAGAATACCGGTGGTGATTACGCTGACCAAGTGTGACAAGCTTTCAGGCAACCAGAGGAAAAAAAGAATCCAGGAAATCATAGATGCACTGGATATCGGCAGGGACTCCATCTTCCTCACCTCGTGTAAGACGGGTGAAGGAAAGAAGGAGATCCTTTCGGTTGTAAGCGATTTTATAAAGCAGGGTGGAACTAAAGCTGAGTCATTAGATACATGATACGGCTTGCATGCTCCTTGTTTGGAAATTTGGTCAAAAGATATGCTGTTATACTCATCTTGCCAGCTGCCTCTGAATCCGCATCCATCTGCCTGAGTACATCAATAATCAGGGGTTCATCCCAGTTGACCATTATCAGGACAGACTGCTCCGGCGGCATGTTCGCTATTTTGTTCGCAAGCACCATAACGTTTTTCCTGTAGCCCGAATCCTTGTTCCTTTCACTTTCAAGCTTCTTCTGTTCAAGCTGCAGTCCGCTCTTTACCTGTTCGAGTTTTTCCTTTTCACTGTCGATAGATTTCTCCTTCTCTGCTATAAGGGCCTCTCTCTTGTCAAGCTCCTCAATGCGTTCAAGAAGTTTCTCCTTCTCCTTGCCGAACTCCTCCTTCTCGATCAGTGACGGTTCGTCATCAGACGCATTCATTGACAGTTCGGGTTCGCTCCTGAACGGATCAAGAAGACCCGACAGTTTAACTATCCCGATATAATCCAGCCAGAACGCACCGATACCTCCGAGAAAGACAATCAGCAGCATTAGAAAAACTATTTTTGATCTGTCAGAAACGCCTCTCATACAATACTCCGGTAATATTATTTATCTTTTTCACCTGCGTACAGGTCTATTACTTTCCGCACATAGTCTTTTGTCTCTTTAATATCGGGAACGCCCCCGGCCTTGTCCACGGTTCCTTTTCCCGCATTATAGGCGGCAAGGGCCCGCTTGTAATCTCCCTGGTAATTGTCTAGCAGATTCTTAAGAAGGGCAGTGCCTCCTTTTATATTATCCTCGGGATCATAAGGATTTTCAACACCAAGATCCATAACAGTCGAAGGCATGAGCTGCATCAGCCCCATTGCTCCTTTTGGTGAAGTCGCGTTCGGGTCAAATCCTGATTCCGCGGTAATAACTGAACGCACAAGCGAAGGCGGAATATTCCTCTTGTTTGAATAATAATTGATCAGGTTTTCAATATCAGTACGTGAAACCTCGGTACCGCTAAGCAGTCTCTCCTCTTCTGAGGGTAGAAGCCTGATGGCACGGTCGGTCATCTCTCCGAAGGTCGCGTTAAGCTCACCCTGCGGTTTTACCTGTTTTTCAACTTTATTCAAGCCGAACCTGTTTTTAAGTTCGGTGATCCTTGTCATCGCATTATACATTTCTTCTATCATCCGAATTACCCCGGGATTCTCTTATTGTGAATCTTCTGGTTCATGTCATCATTCTCTTTTGCAACTTCCCTGTTGAATTCATACATGAACTCATCGTATTTCCTCTCCTTGAGTTTCTCGACAACCTTCTTATCTCTTGATGCCTGGACAAGTTTTTGCCTTATGCGCTGGACTTCAGGTTCCAGCCGTTGTATCCTCTTCTCTGCCTCGTCTATGGCCTTTCTTGATACATCGGAAAACCTCATGATGCCCATGGCCTCGTCCGGAATAAAAACGCCTTTCGAAATCTTCTCCCTGTAAGTGGCCTCGAGTGAATTTATCTTTCTGTTCAATTCATCCTGGAGCACCCGTTCCCTGTTCTGCAGGCTGAGTACCTTCATGAGCTCGTGCTTCACCTCGGTCTCTTTAGCCTCGCGCATATCAAGGAGTTTCTGCAGCCTGAAACTGAACTTTTTCATTTACAGCCGCCTGCCTTAACCTACCTGACTACCTGTGCGAACGATGGAGTCCGCGTTGCCGTCTGGGGAATGCGGCTCTTCTTCTCTTCGGGAATCATCATCGAAACCATTCTTCGCATTATATTTTCAAGGTTATCCTTCTCGTATATTCCCTGCTTCAGAAAAGTATTCATTTCATTGATCATGCTGATTGCCCTGTCTGTCACCGGATTGGCGCCGCGCACATAGCCTCCAAGGTTGATCAGGTCTTCCGCGTCAGTATATGCCGCCAGCAGTTCCCTGAAAAGGTATGCAGCCTGGAGGTGCTTTGAATCAACAACATCCTTCATTACCCTTGAAATTGAGGCCAGCACGTTAATGGCAGGGTAATGCCCCCTGTTCGCGAACTTACGGTCCAGCACAATATGTCCATCAAGGATCCCGCGTGCAGCATCTGCAATCGGTTCATTCATGTCATCGCCCTCGACAAGTACGCTGTAAAAACCGGTTATACTCCCCCCGGTTATTGCGCTTGTACCTGCCCGTTCAAGAAGCCTGGGCATCAGCGTGAATACTGAAGGCGGATATCCACGGGTTGCAGCGGGCTCGCCTGCGGCAAGTCCCACTTCGCGCTGTGCCATGGCAAACCTTGTAACGGAGTCCATCATAAGGTTTACGGCCAGGCCCTGGTCCCTGAAGTACTCTGCTATCGAATGGGCCAGGAAAGCGCCGCGTATGCGCAGCATCGGGGGCTGGTCTGATGTGGCGGCAACCACAACGGAACGTTTAAGCCCTTCGGGACCGAGTTCCTTCTCGACAAAATCCTTAACCTCGCGGCCGCGTTCACCTATGAGCGCGATAACGTTTACGTCCGCATCTGTATACCGCGCTATCATACCTATAAGTGTGGACTTACCCACACCTGAACCTGCAAAAATACCGATCCTCTGCCCGCGCCCCACCGTGATCAGCCCGTCAATCGCCCTGATCCCCACGGAGAGCGGTTCATCTATAACTTTACGCTGAAGGGGGTTGATCACGTTCCCCTCAACAGGATACTTCAGTTTTGTGAAGAGCTGGCCCTTGCTATCAAGGGGTTTGCCTATACCATCAACAACCCTGCCCAGGAGCTCGTTCCCCACAGGGACCATGAGAGATGTTCCTACAGCATAAACCTCGGCTCCTGGAATGACCCCCCGCATGTCGCCGATAGGCATGAGTATAACCCTGTTACGGTGGAATCCCACAACCTCTGCATAGAGATACTGGCTGGGCCCGGTCTTGATCCGGCACAGGTCACCATACTTTACAGCAGGCCCGACAGATTCGATGGTAAGCCCCACGATCCTCTCAACGTGACCTGTAAACTTGATTACCTCGACCTCGTCAATTATCTCCTTGTACTTCGAGAGGATGTCCACCTTCTCATGTGGGAGTATGTTGATCAATATTATGTCTCCTTGAACATCATTAAAAAGCTGCCCTGCAAGCGGGCAGCTTTTTGTTTATAGCGTACTCGTGTTCCTGATCGCTTCTTCAATGGCATCAAGCTGTGTCGAAATCCTTGCGTCGACCGCACCGACGTCTGTTTCAATGATACATCCGCCGCGTTCAACCCTTGAATCTTCGTATATATTAACCTTCTTCAGTGATTCCATCATCTTGATAAGTTCATCTTTATGCGCTGTTGTCATATCAAGGTCTGCAAAGTTGACACGTATGTCTATCCTGTCCCTGTCCTTCACCCGCTTGATCGCTTCCTTGATATTGTTAATGATAATCTCACGGCGTTCAACTATCTCATCCTTGATTACCTTACGGGCGATCATAAGTATCATCTCGGTCATCAGCTTCTCTGATGATTTTATGATATCGTCCCTGATGTCAACAGCTGTTGATACGATTGTTCCGAGCCTGTCGATAAGCCTCATTACCTCGGCCTGGCCCTCTTTGTATCCCTCTTCGCGGCCTGCCTCGTGTCCTTTCATGTACGCGTCGTGTTCGATCTCGGAAACTTTTTTCTCAGCTTCAAGTATTATCTTTTCCGCCTCGAACTTGCTTCGCTCGATTTCACGCTCGGCCTCGGACTTGTGCCGCTCCTTTTCAATCTTTATCTGTTCCCGGACCTTTTCAAGCTCGGAGAAAGCAGCGGACCTTCCGTCCTCCTCGATCTTTGCAGCGCGCTGTCTCGCCTGTTCCAGCATCTGGCGCACTTCCTCTTCGGTTTCGCGCCTGTAACGTTCAAGCTCTGCCTCCATCTCCTCGATGGACGGGCCCTGGTATATATCTATCGGGTTTCCTTCTTCATCCATTTCGAACTCATGATACTCTTCAGTATCAATGAGGTTCTTCTGGTATTTGGCAGGAAGCTCCACCTGCTTCACAGTGGTTATATGCTGGATCTCGCCAGGCTTAAAAACAAGTTTAGACAACGAGTTCCTCCTCACCCGCGCGTGCAACTACGATGTCGCCTGCGTCTTCAAGTTTTCTGATTATATTAACTATCTTCTGCTGTGCCTCTTCAACGTCACGCAGCCTTATAGGCCCCATGAAATCCATATCCTCGCGCAGGAGCGATGCGGCACGTTTTGACATGTTTCTGAAAATCTTTTCCTGCACCTCGTTGTCCACGCCCTTGAGAGCTTTTGCAAGCTCCTGGGTATCGACCTCGCGGAGGACCTTCTGTATCGACCTGTCGTCCAGGAGTACGATATCCTCGAAAACGAACATACGCTTCTTGATCTCTTCTGCGAGTTCCGGGTCCTCCTCTTCAAGAGCCTCTATGATTATCTTCTCTGTACCGCGGTCAACATTGTTAAGGACCTCGACAACAGTGTCTATACCGCCAGCCTGTGTAAAATCCTCGCTTGCAAGTGTTGAAAGTTTTCTTTCAAGAACCCGTTCAACCTCGCGGAGTACATCAGGCGAGGTACGTTTCATTTCTGCGATCCTCTTGGCAACGTCGGCCTGGGTGTTGTGCGGAAGCTCTGCAAGTATAAGCGCAGCCTTCTGCGGATCAAGGTATGCAAGTATAAGCGCTATAGTCTGCGGGTGCTCACCCTGTATAAAGTTCAGGAGGTGACTGGGGTCTGTGCGTCGTATAAAGTCGAACGGCCTTACCTGCAGTGAAGAGGTAAGCCTGTTGACGATATCTATTGCTTTCTGGGTTCCGAGCGCCCGTTCAAGAACATCGCGGGCATAATCTATACCACCCTGGGAGATAAACTCCTGGGCCATCATCATCTCCTGGAATTCCTGAAGAACCCTGTCCTTGTCGTCAGGTTCTATCTTATCCAGCCTGGCAATCTCGAAAGTAAGCTGTTCTATCTCGTCTTCACGAAGGTGTTTGAAAATCTCGGAAGAGACATCAGATCCCAGTGAAACAAGAAAAACAGCCGCCTTCTGCCTTCCAGTAAGCTGTGATTTCTTTGATTGAAGCATTTTAACCCCGCCGCTTTAAAAAAAGCCGGCCGATAAAATCGGCTGTAAAAATAACCCGGCTTTTATAATATATCGACATAAAACCAGTACGAGTCAAACTAAAAATTACTCCTCGGCCAGCCATGTACGCAGCAGTGCCGCTACATCGTCAGGCCGTTCCCTTGCCAGCTGCAGGGCGCTCTGCTGCAGTTCAAGCCGCGCGCGTTCCTCGAGGGAGAGCTCCACGTCGATACCCTCCTCTTCCGCAGCCTTGAGCGCAGCTTCGCGCATCCGCTGCTGTTCCAGTGCAAGCATCTCCTCCCTTGCACGCCTTCTCCTCTCCAGTTCCCTCTGTATTGTCCTGAACAGGATGAATCCTACAAAAAGGGCCACAACACCCATAAGAGCAGCCAGGAGGAGCATCTTCATCTGCTCCTTCTTCCTGTACTCCTCCCTTATGGAATTCCAGTACGCAGTCCTGTCAAACATGATATTTTCAACCGCGACCTGGTCGCCGCGCGCATCATCAAAGTTGATTGCCTTCTTGACTATATTTTCAGCCTTTTTCAGATCTTCCGCTGTAAGAAATATCTGTACAGGTTTCTTTGTCGGGTCAAGGTCATAATCTCCATCAGTCTGCCTTGGCAGGTCCTGCTGGCCGTCTATAGCTATGGCAACAGTAACCCTTGTAACATCATACGGATCACGCGTAATCATCCTGGTTGTCTTGTTTATAGCATGGTTCTTTATGTCTTCCTGCCTGTCGTAATTGGCAAACTGGTCATCGCTGGCTTTGTATCCCGGAGGCGTATTACTGTCAGTTCCCGCCACTCCCTCGGGGTTCCAGCCATGCCCCTGGAAATGCTCTTTCGTGCTCTTTTCGGAAAGTACAAGAGACTTTTCCTCTTCCTGCTCAGAATATGGCGTCCTCGGATCATCCTTCTTGATAATAACAGGGCCGTGCTCAATCTGCTCCTCCTGGATTTTATCCCAGTTAAACTCCATGTTAAGCCTGACTATCTGTATCCTGTCGGGTGAATAGATGCGTTCAAGGCCTTCACGTATGTCCTTCAGGAGCTTTACGCGGGCCTTCTCTTCATGTTTCTTCCTGTACTCAAGGATCGTGTATTCTTTCTTTTCGTTTTCAAAATCATCGTCAAAATCCGAAATTATATTACCCATCTCGTCTGTTACTGTTACATTTTCCGGTTTGAGCCTGTTTCCCACTGCCCGGGAAACGAGGAACATGATACCCTTGATCTCTTTATTACTCAGCTTTTCATAACCGGGAGCAAGGTGAACAGTAACTGCCGCAGTGTAAGGGGTCTGTTCGTCGGAATAGAGGCTGTCCTCTGCCATGGCTATCTCGACCGTGGCCTTGTCCACGTTCTGGAGTGATTCTATGTGTTTCTGGATTTCACCGGTAAGTGCACGCATGAATTTTACGTCAAGTTCACGGTCTGTTTCTGTCCAGTTCGATATATCAAAGAGTTTAAACCCGGGTACGCCTTTAGGAAGGAGGTTCTCCTGCGCCAGCTTGGTTATAATAACAGCACGCTGGTCAGGTTTTACGAGGATGGTGTTTGTTCCGGCAGACTCGTAATAGAATCCCAACTCATCCAGCTTCTTGGAGAGCTGGCCGAAATCATCATTGTTCAGGTCAGTGAAGAGGACTACGTTTGGCTCGCCGCTTGAAACCGAGAATAGAAGGATGAACGATACAAATACGACGCCGACCACAACACCTATAATGATCTTCTTGGTGCGGTCAAGCTTGGAGTAAACCTCTTTGACCTGTTCTAAAAGTTTTTTAAAGAATTCTCCCATATAACGTCCTCCGGAACAGCAGATGCGCATGAACTAATGCGACATAATACTCTTACAATTTGTATGAAAAAATGTCAATTAATTTCCTGAAAAAAGCGCATTAAATGTATATTTATCGCCAGGTTCGTGGAGCAGAGGGCGTTTCATGGTGCAGTGATTAGTGAGCTGGCGGACCGCGTCGTTGTCATTCCGGCCGCGATCCGTCTAACCCGGGTTATTACCTGAGGTTTATCAGCTCCCTGTACGCGTTGAGCGCGCCGTCGCGGACTGCCTTTGTCAGTCCCAGTGCAACCTCGGCCTTCTGGGTCGCGATCATTACCTGGTGAATATCAACAGATTCGGGCTCATATACCATCTTCTGCATAAGGTTCTCCGCATCAACCTGCAGGTCGTTGGTCTTTGCAACAGCGCTGTTAAGCATATCCGCAAAAGACCCGGAAACGTCGTCCCCCTCCCTCTGTATGGGCGTGGAGCCGCTGAAATGGCTTTTATTTGAAGTTACAAGATTTACCACATGTCCGGAAAGTGAAGCATTGTTTATCATTTTACACCTCTATATGTATGTTTTCAGCCCGCGTATTTCATCTCGATCTTGGAATCAACAGCGTCGTTGTCGAACCTGCTGATCCTTTCAGACCTCTTCAGATTAATCCTTGCGGAAAGGTCATGAGACACCTTTATTTCACCTGCTTTCAAATTTTCACGAAACATATTCATTCCTCCTTGACTATGCGCCGGTTCTTCCAAGCTCAAGCGCCTTGGCGAACATCGACTTGGCATTGTTCACTATCATTACATTCGCTTCGTACGACCTTGATGCTGATATAAGATCAGTCATCTCTGTTACAACATTAACATTGGGCAGCCTCACATAACCCTTTTCAGGCCCGGTTGCAATCGCATCGGGGTGAGTCGGATCATACACAAGCCGGAGCGGGCTGCTGTCCTCCTCAATTTTAACCACCCGCACACCCTTGCCTGCGCCATGTGCCATTCTTTCGGGCACAAGGGGAGACTTGTATTCAGGCCGTACATTGATCGGGGCAAAGATCGCCCTCTTCCGTACATACGGCCCGTCCCCTTCGGGGGTTCGCGTGGTGTTCGCATTTGCGATGTTATCGCTTATCAGGTCCATCCTGAGCCGCTGCGCAGTAAGACCGGTTGCTGCTATATTAAAACTGTCGAACATTCCCATAATTAACCCCGTTTAACCTTAAACTGCCCTTGAAACCATTTTGAGCATCCTGTAGTTATGACTCAGCGAAGTAACAAATGCATTATAGCGCATAAGGTTCTTCGCGGAATCCACCATCTCTTTCTCTATATCCACATTGTTGCCGTCATTACGGTACGACGTACTATAATCAAGGTTTACCCTGGGCTGCACACCCTTGAGATCGCGTTCAATATTAAAAGGGATATGCCTGCCGTCAGAGGCAAGCCCCTGGAAGCTGTTCCTTGCATCAGCCCTCTGCTGGATCGCCCTTTTCACTTCGCTCTCGAAATTCACCTCGCTCCTCTTGAAATGGGGCACGTCAACATTTGCAATGTTGTTCGAAATGACCTTTCTTCTGAGCGATTCAACATCCAGAGATTTCTCAAGGAGATAACTGGTATTCATCAGGTTACTTTGTTCAAACATAAATCAACTCCTGCCTGTTGCTCTATTATCCCTTTTCGGTAAAATTGAAAATAACATAAGATATTTTTTATGGGACATAATTTTTTTCAAATAAACAGGCGCATTATTCGCAGAAACGCTTTATGGGCGCAACAATAAAACAAAATCATCACTTTTTATTGTTTTTGCCATGATCAGAGTTCATCTTGATTGCAGAATATTTAAGCCCGATTCAAAGAATCCGGCACTGAGGGAGGATGTTTTATGAATACTCGTAGAGTTTCACATGGATTTGCATTAATAATGATTCTATGCACTACAGCCGCATTTTCAGCAGGTATATACGAAAATGCGAACCAGAGCGCCGAATTTATCAGGACACTCACAAGGTATGCCAGCACAGAAACAGACTCGGCATTCTATAACCCTGCCGGCTCAGTCTTTATGAGCGAGGGGTTCTATTTATACTTCAGTGACCAGATGGTTTTCGACTACCAGACTATAACTGACAGCTCCACCGCTCTATCAACCTACTCATACCCCGCTGAATATACAGCTGATGTAATCGCCTGGGCTCTCCCGGATGTATATGCACTGTACAGGCAGGACAACTGGTCAGCATTCCTGCACCTGGGAATAATAGGCCGCGGTGCAATCGCTGAATACAAGGACAGCACACCGATTATCGATAAGGCTGTCATAGGCTACGCAGCGGGTTTAGCATCAGGTATGTTAGGCACCCTGTATTCAATCAGTACTGACGGCGAACTTGAAGCCTATTCATATTTCATAGGTGCGACAGCAGGCGGTGCTTACAGGCTTAACAATATGTTTGCCATCGGAGGCGGAATCAGGTATATCCATGCCGAACAGAAGACCAACCTGAAATACCATTTTAACAGCGTGATGATGGATGTAACAACAGATATTACCTCATTTTTCAGTGATATTGATGTAGAGGTGAACGCAAGGGGTGATTCAGCAGGATTCATCGGAAGCTTTGACGTGAAGCCCTCTGACACCATGAACATAGGTTTCAGGTATGAATACTACACAACTATGAAGGTTACCAACGATAAACCAGGTAAATATGAAGGAGATCCCCTTTTCCTGGCAATGTTTCCCCTGGATAAAGGTGACTACGTGAAGACCACGCTGCCAATGAATGCAGCTGCTGGTGTTTCATACATGGTTTTGCCGGAACTTAAGGCCGAAATCGGTTTTATTTACTACTTCAACAGGCTGGCTGACTGGGGCAAAGATTCATACGGAAAAGAGATTGCGGACAAATACGACAACGGCTATGACGCGAGCATCTCGCTTGAGTATATGTTCATGAAACAGCTCAGGGGGAGTATGGGTTACTCGTATTCAGTAAGCGGCGTGACTTCGGAAACCAGAACAAATGACCAGACAGGCCTTGATTCAAATGCTTTCGCGGCCGGGGGAACCTGGACTTTTGCAAACGGCATGGATCTTACTGTCTCGCTATTGATGGTATTTTTTGATGATGCAACAGAGCCGAACAGTTCACCTGATACAGGATCTACAAAATATGAAGAACTCGTTTATAATGTTGCGGCAGGCATAAGTTACAAGATGTGGTAGACCTGTATTCATTGTTAATGCCGGGCTGCGCGAAACCTCTCATGGAAGATCCGGGAATGTCTTAAAACTTGACTCACTCCAGGATTATCATTAAACTGAATACGTATCGCAATCACGCACAAAAATGTTCAGTGAGCGATACTAACAGCAGAACGTTTATTCAGTTCCAGTGTGTAAGGGATAATTACCGCTGATTCCGGGAGGATGAATGAAGCTCAGGTACAGTATTTCATGGATAACACTGGCAAGCATTTTAATGTATTCCCTCTTCGTGTTCCTTATCCAGACCGCATTCATCAGCCCCGCATTTGACAGGATTGAAGTGGAATCGGCAAAACGTGACCTGGAAAGGGCTGTCAATTCCATCAAAATTGAGCAGGAGCATATTTCTCTCACGGCAAGGGATTACGGCCAGTGGGATGACACCGTCAGATTTATCCGCACCGGGAATAGAGAATACATCGAATCCAACATGCTTCCTGAAACTTTTATAAACACCGGACTGACTTTTATTGCAATATATAAAACGGACGGTACACCCTGTTATTCAAAGCGTATTGACAATAAAGGCAGAATTGTTACATGGCAGGGGATGCAGAGGGATAAACTATTGACGCATCTCCAGGACCATGGCTCCGAAATGAAAAACATCACTGGAATAATACACACAGACCTTGGATTCTGCATTGTTTCCTCTTCGCCGGTAATCAAGGCAGACGGTACAGGGCCTGTGGCAGGGAGTTTTATAATCGGCAGGATTATTAACAGGGAGATGGCAGATAAACTGCAGTTAATCGCAGGTGTTCCTGTAAATTTTGGCCAGGATGATGATAAATCCGGCGGAAAAACTGATGTTAAATCTTCAGCCGGATTAAAACCCGGGGCCATATCCATTGAAAGAAAAAGCGGCTATCTATACGCAAAAACCGCACTTGAGACTGTTGATGGCATTAATCCATTTGCAGTGATGTCAACAACAGATATAAGCGTAACTACCGCAGGCAGAAGGATCATATACACATTCCTGCTTGCAGGACTGATCTTCGGTACAGGGTTCTCATTCCTTTCGGGATTTGTTCTCCAGAAGATGGTATCCAGGCCTCTCGACAGCCTGGCGCAGAATGTTGAGGTGATGAACTTAGCCACAGATTCAGGCACTGTTCTGGCACCACTGATATCGCGCAACGATGAAATTGGTTCGCTCGCCCTAAGCTTTAATTCAATGCACGAAAGACTGCGCACAAGCCATGAAGAGATACGGCAAATAAACGAAACCCTTGAAGAAAAAGTAAATGAAAGGACCGCTGAACTGATAAAGGCCAATGACAACCTCCAGTTCATGGCAAGGGTAATGGAAAGCACCAGCGAGGGCGTGGTAATAACCGACCTCGATGCGAACATTCTTCAGATAAACGAAGCCTTCTGCAGGATGTGCGGTTACACGCCGGATGAACTGATCGGGCAGAATCCCAGGATAATGAAATCGAACAGGCATGATACGGCGTTTTACAAGGATATGTGGGAGCGGCTGACAAGCACGGGACAGTGGTCAGGTGAAATATGGGACAGGTGCAAAGCTGGTGATGTCTATCCGCAATGGCTCACAATAAATACAATTTACGATGAGAACGGCAGGCCGATGAACTACGTCGGGATTTCAGCGGACATTACGCGGATCAAAAAAGCAGAGGAACAGCTGCACCAGCTTGCATACTTCGACCCTCTTACCGGTCTCCCGAACCGCACACTCTTCCATGACCGTCTGTCACAGGCAATGTCACGAAGCACAAGGTACAGGCACCGCATCGGGCTGCTCTACCTTGACCTTGACAGGTTCAAAGACATAAATGAAACCATGGGACATGCCGCGGGGGATGACCTCCTGGTGGAAGTTGCTCACCGCATAAAAGGAAGGGTGCGCGAATCAGACACCGTATGCCGGCTCGGCGGAGATGAATTTACAGTCATTCTTGATTACATAGGAAACAATGACCATGTCCGCGTTATCGCCGAAAACATCATAGAAGGACTCGGCAAACCGTTCACACTGCTGGACAGGGAGATCTACGCAAATGCAAGCATAGGAATAGCTATTTTCCCCGAGGATGACAACAGCACCGAGGGCCTGCTGCGCAAGGCTGACTCTGCCATGTATATGGCAAAGGATGCCGGCCGGGGGACATACAGGTTCGCATCGGTTGAGGCTGAACAGAAAAGCAAACGCCGCATTGAGATAGAGGGGAACATGAGGAGGGCTCTGGAACAGCAGGAATTCAGGCTCTTCTACCAGCCCCAGGTTGCGCTCGATGAGACACCGGACGGGTGCAGGATGGAACTGATCGGCGCAGAGGCACTGATCAGGTGGACTGTAAACGGTAAGCCGTTATCACCGGAAAGTTTTATTCATGTTGCTGAAGAGACGGGAATTATTATTCCCCTGGGCAGGTGGATACTTACCGAAGCATGCCGCAATGCGGCCACATGGGAAAAGCAGGGACAAAAACTGAAAGTGGCGGTAAACATCTCTGCACGACAGTTCGAAGACCCGCTGCTCCTGTCATATGTTGAAGAAGCTCTTGCGATAAGCGGGCTTTCGCCATCAAGGCTGCAGCTTGAACTCACGGAGAGCATGTTTATGAGCAACGTTGAAAATGCAGTAAAAATAATGACCACACTCAGGGCTCTGGGAATATCCCTGGCAATCGATGACTTCGGGACAGGGTACTCATCAATGAGCTACCTGGGACGTTACCCGGTTGACTGCCTTAAAATTGACAAATCATTCATAGACGGACTTGAAATGAGCAATACGGGCGAGGATGTCGTTTCTGCCGTTATAACTCTTGCCCACGCTTTCGGTCTCATCTCTGTTGCAGAAGGCGTTGAAACAATGTACCAGCTTGAAGCGCTGCGCAAAAGAGGCTGCGACGAGATCCAGGGATACATAATGAGCCCGGCGCTCCCCGGTGATGAATTCATGCAATTTGCCGGCACATTCAGAGAGGAAAAAAGCAGGGGTCTGATTGTTAACGAACCGGCATACATAAAACACGGGGAGTGATCCCGTTACCTTAAGCTTTTTTTAAGAACTTCGAAGGCAGCAGGACAGATAGCACGAAGTTCATTCATTCTGTATTCTGCGCATTCCCGTTGATTACTGAATCGCTTTCCCCTGGCAGTCTCCCAGAAAGGTTCTCCCTTGACTGCCCTTGCATACTGGTCAGCAATAAAGCGGATTGATCCTGTATTGCAGTTTTCCGGTTCCGCTGCAGACTTACTGCACTCTTCGAGACATGAACCTGCCCAGTCATCGGTTACTTCACTTATGGCTAACAGCGCCACTGAAAATGTCAGCACAACCAGCATAATAGTGATTAAACTTAATTGTTTCATATACCTGCCATTTTTAAATATCTCATAACAACATATGCTTAGCTAAAAATATATAAACCGATATGCGGAAATCAAGTAAATGATCCCTGTTTTTAAGCCATCCAGGCTAAAGCTGCACAAATCCACCTGAACGGTAATATAATTTTAAAGCATAATACTGTATACTACCGATAATAAAATGTCCGTGTTTAAGTGTTGTAATGTGAATAGAACTCAATATTCAAGAAAATCCGGTTGACGGAGCATAATTCAACCCGGTACAATAAATGATTTTTCAAAAATGGAGGCTGAAAAATGAGCAGTGTCAGTACTCGCGGCAAAAAGGCTGCTGAAGAACTTGAAAAAATTCAAAAAGCTCTGAGAAGCAAAGAAAAAAAGGCCCAGGAAGCCAAAGAAAAGGGCATGCTTACAAGTTACGGCATCCTTATGGAAGAGATAACCGAGCTTAAACGCAAACTGCGCCAGCACCAGATGGGTTCTAAATAACACTGTCACGGCCTCTGCTGAATTCTCCTGTGCGGAGGGATCAGCAGAGGCAATAACATCCTCTTCAACCGTACATATCGTCATCCCGCGCATAGTACGGGGATGCGGCATGAATCAGTAAATCACGATTACTCCCTTCCTGACGAGCTCGTCTATCACACCTGTATTTTTAACCGGATTATCCACGAGGTTTACATACTGGAGCGAAGTGAGTTCAGCCAGCACTGAGATATCCTCAATCTGGTTGAAGGATAAATCCAGTTCACGCAGCCCGGTCAATGTTGCAAGGCTTCTTATGTCCTCTATGCTGTTCTCTGAAAGGTAGAGCGATTCAAGCTTAACCAGCCCGGCAAGAGGATGCAGTTTAACCAGCCTGTTTCCTGAAAGATTCATGATTGTAATATTTACGCAGTGTTCTGCCCCGGCAAGGTCGTCGATGTCAAAACCCGAAAGGTCAAGCTCGCCGTCCAGGTTCTGCAGGTCATGGATTGACAGTTCGTACTCCATGTTGCCTATATAAAGATCATTCACAGCCTCGATGAATCCGTACTCCTCATCTTCTGTCAGTTCCTCAACATCATCACCATCATCAAATTCCTCATCGTCATCCATTTCAGCTGCTTCATCATCATACTCGCTGAAAGAGGAATCATCCTCTTCATAAAAATACTCGCTCTCAAAATCAAGATCGTATTCAGGAATACTTTTCTTCTTTTTAAAGTCAACGAGGTAGACACCCTTCATCCTGATCAGCGCGTCAGTGTTGCCGGTTGTGTAAAACTCCTCGATATCCGCTGTAATTTTGTTAAACTTATCCGGATGGTAGAGCTGTATCATCCCGGCAAAGAGGCTGCTCATATCAGCACCGGATGAACTGATACCGATAGTTTCAGCCATATCTGAGAGGTACCGATGGTCCTTCTTCCTGTACCTGCTGATTATTTCTATGCTTATATCCTTAAGCCTGGCCGCAGTAATTTTGCCGCTCAGTTCGGTATACAATCCCTTATGGCTCTCTTTCATTTCCTTTCTGCCTTTATGTAAATAACACATGCCGGCGAAGCGTTCTCTGCATCTTACCGGCGCAGGCATCAGGTGAATCCTGCAAACTTTTGATGTCAATTGTTTTTTAGCCTGTACAGGGATCGTGACTGCATCACCAGGAGCATGATAAATCAATGATCGATATCTTTAATATTTGTCACATCCTGTTAGCAATCTGTACCATGAGATACCAGAAGGCGTAAGCTTTCATGTTTGCGTTAAGCGCCTGGGTATGTTCCGGGGAGCAGCTATACCATTCGCCAGGATTAGCAGTCTGCCATACAGTTGCCCAGTTTGTATCCTGTGAACCATCACCATTACTGTCATAATCGCAATTGTCGGTGCAGAGTAATCCCATGTAATTAACCAGGCCGTCAGGATCATAAGACTCGATGTCCGCAAAATCAAACAGTACTTTATTGTTATCTCTGCAGTAGTCTCTTATCTGTTCATTCCGCAGATTAAGGTTGCCGTCGACACCGGTTCCATCAAGGTGACCGGTCATGTAAACAAATACAATATCAGGATAATCACTTTCAAGCTGTGTCATGTCGGATAAATATGTATTTATTATTGTCTCGTCTGCATGTGAAACACCCGCACACCATGACCAGATTACTACATTTATTTCACTATGACTGCTTAAATAGAGACGTGTGGCATCGACCCAGTCTCCATAATTACTCTGGTTCAGGTCAGATGCACCGTACGCACTTCCATAACCTCCCATATCGCATCTCAGATCAAGTCCATCATAAAGATTGTTTGTGCGACCCCTTCCATTCATAAATTCGACAAGTCCGTCCAGTCCTGTATCAATCTGGCTGCCGTGAGATGTGTGGCCGTAGGCAATCACAAGTTTTGATTTGGCATTATTAATCTCTGAATCAGAGAGCGATTCAAGAACTGAAAGTGTGGCAACCTCGTGGTTTGCGGCACTGCTCCCTGCAACTCCTGAACAGCCCTGGATTACCAGTAATCCAGGAAGCATTAGCACTATACCTGATACTATTTTTTTAATCTGCATCTGGAACTCTCTATTGCGAATAAAATAATCCGCTTAATAACAACGGATCGATGCCGGCATACTTTTAAATCATGTGATGAATAAATTTTAAGCACCGGATAATATACACAATCCCCGGGAATTGTCAACATGATAATACCTGTTTATGAGTGTATTTCTATAATGAAAATACTTACCAAAATTTACGCCGCGAATAGCACAGAGCAAAGAATTAATCTGCCGTTTCGCTTAATTCTCCCGGATAAAAAAATAAGCATGGTTGTTCTACTATTTTTTATCGGTGGTCAATCTGTGTTACAAACTTATCCCCCTCTGTGCTCTCTGAGCCTCTGTCGCAAAAAGACTGTCCTATTGTAAACGATATTTGAAAATTCCGCAATTTGCAATATACTTGTAACAGAAGCCCGTGTCAGTATAAACGGCCACAGCCCGGAGGAAATATGGAAAGATACAATCCCTTTGAAATACGCAATTTTATCCTGCCTGAGATACTCTTCGGCAGCGGAGCCATGGAGATGGTTGACAAGTGTGTTAAGGAACATGGTGCTGCAAAGATTCTGGTTGTGACAGATCCGGGAGTACTTAAGGCCGGTTGGGCAGAGGTAGCTGACAGGCTTGTGAAAAATACAGGTATAAAATTCGTCCTGTACAGCGGTGTAACTTCAAATCCCAAAAATACTGAAGTTGCAGAAGGCGCCCTCCTCTTCGGCAAAGAGAAATGCAGCCTGATACTTGCAGTGGGAGGGGGCTCTGTCATTGACTGCGCCAAGGGGATCGCAGCATCCTATTCCGGCAGTGTAAAAATAAACGAATTTGAGGGCGATGATCTTGTACCGCTCCAGCCCCCTCCGGTAATATGCATACCCACGACAGCAGGGACATCATCAGACCTGTCGCAGTACGCAATGATCACGCGCACAGACCAGGACCGCAAGTTTGCGCTCAAAAGCCGTAAAATAATGCCGCGCATAACACTTATCGATTCCATAACGACAACAACACTGCCGCCTGAGCTCACCGCGTATTCAGGCATGGCCGCACTTGCAAACGCGTTTGAAGCATACACTTCAGCCATGTCTTCGCCGCTTACAGACATGTACGCGCTTAAGGCTGTAAACCTTTTATTCCACAACCTTGTACCCGCGATCGAGCACCACTACGACCTGCGCTACAGGGACAGGATGATGTACGCATCGCTGCTTGCAGGCATGGCGTACAGCGCCACGGGACCAGGCTTATACCATGCAGCTGCAAATTCACTTTCGGGTATCACGGGCCTTAACCACGGCGAGTGCTGCGCAGTGCTGCTTGAATATATTTCACGCGCTGACTTCTATTCAAGCTCGGAGAGGTACAGCGACCTTGCCCGTGCAACAGGCGTCGACACGGAAGGTATGGGGCATGACCGGATACGCGACGCGCTGGTAAACGAAATAGATTCACTGCGGCTCAGGTCCGGGATCAGCTTCAGCTTAAGGGAACGCGGGGTTACAGCGGATAAATCCGGGGAACTTGCCGCGCAGGCTACGGGCAGTCTGCTGCTTAAAAACTGCGGACGGGAGGTTCCGGCCGCAGCAGTCGAAAAGATTTTCACAAAGGCGATCTGAACTATTTTATACCCTGAAATAGTTCATAAGCCTGTCGAGCACCTCCGCGTTATCACGCATGATCTCGGCAGTTGATGACAGCTGTTCCGCCGCTGATGCATTCTGCTGGGTAAGGCTGTCTGTCTGGTTCACAGCCTCTGATATCTGCCCTAATCCCGAAGTCTGTTCCTTTGTAGCCGCACTGATCTCCTGAATAATGGTCCTGACCTTTTTAATTGCTTCAAAAATCTCCTTAAGGGCCTTACCGCTGTCATTAGCAAGCTTTGTCCCTTCGTTTACCTTCTCTGTCGAGTTCTTGATAAGCGCCTCGATCTCCTTTGACGAAGTCCCGGAACGCTGCGCAAGATTACGCACCTCGGTGGCAACAACAGCAAAACTCCTGCCGTGTTCACCCGCGCGCGCAGCCTCGACCGCAGCGTTTAGTGAAAGCAGGTTTGTCTGGAACGAAATGCTGTTTATAATATCTATGATATCCCTGATTTTTTTGGATGATTCGTTGATTTCATTGATTGCCACAACCGCCCTGTGCATGACCTCGTCGCCTTTAGCGGCAAGTTCATAGGTGTTATCCGAAAGTTTGTCTGCCGTAACTGCACTCTCCGCGTTCTGTGTAACAGTTGATATCAGCTCCTCAAGCGTTGCGGATATCTCCTCTACGCTGGCAGCCTGTTCGTTAGTGCTCTGTGAAAGGCTCAGGGCAGCCTGCTTGATAGCATCGCTGCTTGTCGAA
>Ga0116171_10001201_pt1 | contig 26255 bp, 21 predicted proteins | sample AD_JPNHW2_MetaG_FD_89798 | JGI IMG/M metagenome (GOLD analysis project Ga0116171, IMG submission 89798) | Active sludge microbial communities of municipal wastewater-treating anaerobic digesters from Japan - AD_JPNHW2_MetaG | ecosystem: Engineered > Bioreactor > Anaerobic > Digestate | place...
CCGGTTTACCTGTGTGGCAGGCGGAAGAGTGTTTTCAGATTTATCTTCCGTCGGTTTTTTGGTTATTTTTGCTTCGAGTTCACTTTGTTTTATTTTATTGATCTGGTGATAAAGCAATTTTTCATCCACATTCAGCAGGGTGCTGCATTCTTTTACATATTCCGCCCGTATAATCTGATTGGGTATCATCGAAATACTTCGCACGATATCCTGTATCAGAGCAGCCCGTTTGATTGGATCATTCCCTGCATCATCAATAAGCAGATTGGTTTTGAACTGCATGAAATCGACCGAATGGCGGCTGACAAATTCAATAAAATCGGATGCATTGTGCTTGCGCGAAAAAGAATCGGGATCATCGCCATCGGGCAGGAGCAGCACGCGGATGTTCAGACCTTCTTCCAGCAGCAGGTCGATACCACGGATTGAAGCTTTGATACCTGCCGGGTCGCCGTCATAAATCACTGTAACATTCTCTGTAAAACGGTGAATAAGTCGTATCTGACCCGGTGTAAGCGATGTGCCCGACGAAGCCACCACGTTTTCGATTCCGCTCTGGTGCATGGAGATTACATCAGTATAACCTTCCACCAGAAAACAGCGGTCATGGCGCACGATTGCCTGTTTGGCAAAAAAGATTCCATAGAGTTCGTTACTCTTGTGGTAAATTTCACTTTCGGGCGAATTGACATATTTGGCTGTTTTCTCGTCTTTTTTCAGCACCCGTCCTCCGAAAGCGAGCACTTTGCCCGACAGGGAGTGAACTGGAAACATCACCCGTCCGCGGAAACGGTCAGCCAGGTAGTTATTATCTCCTTCGATGGTCAGCCCGGTTTTTACCAGAAAATCTTTGTTGTAACCTGCTTTGATGGCCGATTTTGAGAAGGCGTCCTTTTCGTCGAGACAATAGCCGAGCTGAAATTTCTCGATGATATCGTTCCGGAAGCCGCGTTCACGGAAATAGCCGAGCCCGATGGATTTACCGTCGACGTGATGGTGTAGAATGTTGGCAAAGTATTTTTGAGCAAAATCATTGACCAGCAGCATGCTTTCGCGGTCGTTGCGGGCTGCCAGTTCTTCAGCCGAAAGTTCCCGTTCGCGAACTTCGATGTGGTATTTCCGGGCAAGATGTTTGAGCGCCTCGTAGTAAGAGAGTTGCTCCTGTTTCATGATGAAATGTACAGAATTGCCTCCTTCGCCGCATCCGAAACATTTGAAAATTCCCTTGGCGGGCGAAACGGTAAACGAAGGCGTTTTCTCGTTGTGGAACGGACACAGACCAATCATGTTCACGCCGCGGCGACGCAGAGTGACATAATCCGAAACCACCTCTTCGATGTGAGCGGCTTCGTTGATACGGTCAATGGTTAGCTGGTCTATCATTACTTGCTTCGTCCTGCCTGAAAAACAGACTTAATTTCAGTACTTCGGTTCATTTCTTTTTATCTGATCACTCATTCTACAGCTTCTTTTACGTATCTGAAAGCTTTTTCGAGTTTCAGCATTTCGGAAGCCATAAATGTGTAAAACTCCATCCAATGAATCCTTTTATGGATATCAATACCGGTTTCTTGGCTGTAAATCCGGCAAACTTCATGCCCTGTTTCAAGCTTGTAAGCAAAGTCCCAGATTAATCCTTCGGGAAAATTTTCTTCCATCACAGCCTTGTATTTCTCAAACTGCTCGTATCTCTTCAGACGGTCTTCTTCCTTCGGGTTGTTCAGTTCCAGAATAACGAAAGCGCCTTCGCGATTGGCATCAAACTTGAGTTCCACACCTTTCATTTTGGTATTGTACAGCATGAATTTACTCTTCCGTTTTCCAAGCACCGGATGATTGCTGCAATATATGCCAAAACCTTCCCAGAAGTCCTTTTTCAACAGTTTTAATTCATCTTTACTATACATGCAGCAGGTAAAAATTGAGGTGAAAATACCAATGCAAAACTACTCAATTAATTCAATTTCTCAAAGCAGATATCATTAAACGAACAAAGTAAATTATAGTTTGTAAAAATACAAGTATAAGTTTCTGTTGCAAAGAAGTCTTGTAAAGCTTTAAAATGACTTTTGTTAATAAATTTTTCAACGAAAAAATGTACCTTTGTCCTCACATGAGAAATCATTTGACTATTTCAGACAGAAGAATCGAATTATGTTAAAACAGCAACTTCAGCAAAAGCTTCAGCAGAGACTTTCACCTGCCCAGATTCAGGTCATCAAGATGCTCGAAATTCCGACTGTGGAGTTGGAAGAGCGTATCCGTCAGGAACTGGAAGAAAATCCTGCCCTCGAAGAAGGTGTGGAAAAAACTGAAAATTCCGACGAAGAGGAAGACTCAAACGATGAATACCAGGCTGACGACAATGTAGATTTTGAAGAATATATGCCTGATGATGATATTCCGGACTATAAACTGATGGTCAATAATAGCTCTGGTGACAACAAGCATGAAGAGATCCCATTTTCTGCGGGACTGACATTCCATGAATTTTTATCCGAACAAGTTGGATTGCTTCAGCTCACCAGTCATGAACGCAACCTGATGGAATACATCATAGGCAATATTGATGATGAGGGATATCTTCGACGCTCGCCCGAATCTATGGTAGACGATATCGTATTTCAGGCAGGCATACAGACCAACGACGACGAAATGAAGCGGTTGATTCGTGAAGTACAGCAGTTTGATCCGGCCGGAGTAGGAGCCGAAGACCTGCATGAGTGCCTTTTACTTCAACTCGAAAGAAGGGAGCCCAATCAGGATGTAATGAACGCTAAAAGGATTATTACCGGTTACTTTGATGAATTCTCCCGAAAACATTATGAAAAGATTATCCGTTCGATGAATATTACCGAAGAGGAACTGAAGGATGCGCTGACTCAGATTATCCGTCTGAATCCCAAGCCCGGAAACGCCTGGGGTGGTAACGTACTTGAAAAATCACTGTCAACTATAGTCCCCGATTTTCTTGTTGAAAATAACGAAGGAACCCTCACTGTTCAGCTCAACAACAGCAATATCCCCGATCTGAGAGTAAACAGTACGTATCACGATATGTTTCGCGACTATTCATCCAATAAAGAGAATCAGAATAAGGAAATGAAAGATGCCGTTATGTTTGCAAAACAAAAGGTCGATGCTGCCCGATGGTTTATTGATGCGATTAAACAAAGGCAGCAAACTCTCATTACTACGATGACTGCCATCGTCAACTTTCAGCGAGAGTTTTTTATCGAAGGTGATGAAACATACCTTAAACCAATGGTATTAAAAGAGATAGCCGATATGACCGGATATGATATTTCGACTATTTCTCGTGTGAGCAACAGCAAGTACGTGCAAACTGAATTTGGAATTTTCCCAGTAAAGTTCTTTTTTTCAGAAACGATGATTAATGATTCGGGCGAAGAGATATCTACAAGAGAGATAAAAAAGATTATGCTGGAATGTATCGACGAAGAAGATAAGCGTGACCCATTAACCGATGAAAAACTCGTAGAACTGCTGAAGGAAAAAGGGTATATTATCGCACGTCGAACAGTGGCAAAATACCGCGAACTGCTCAACATTCCGGTGGCCAGACTTAGAATAGAAATATAAATCTCAAACAGTAAAAAAATATGAGAACATTCCTGAAAATTATTTCCTACATTTTCCAACCACTCCTGATGCCTTTTTATGGGATGATTCTACTTATGCAAACGAATTTATTCAGTATATTTTCACCTGCATACAAAATCATTGCAGTGGCTGGAACATTACTGTTTACTGGATTATTACCGGCTTTACCCATTTTCATGATGATGCGCCGGGGTCAGATTAAAGATTTATTTATTTCCAAACGGGAGGAGCGTACCATGCCTTACCTTTTTTCGATGCTTTCATATGTTTTCTGGCTGTTTTTCCTATGGAGAACCTTACAGTTTCCGCCTGAATTTTCGCTCGTGGCAGCCGGCTCGGTACTATCTGTATTTCTGATGGTGTTTATCAACCTGAAATGGAAAATAAGCGCACATCTTGCCGGAATGGGTGGTTTCCTTGGTGGAGTTTTCGCCTATTCATACCTGATGGCCGTTAATCCTGTTGGTTTAATAGTCGTTTCAGTGATTATCACTGGCTTTGTTGCCGTTTCGAGGGTTTATCTCAAAGCGCATACTCTTTCACAAACACTGGCAGGTTTTAGCCTTGGTTTTTTGTGTGTATTTTTACCTGGAGTAATATATCAACTTATATAAAAAAGTTACCAGTTTATGAATTATCAGATAAAACAAATTGCCGAAAGGCTTCGGGGTTTACGTGAGGCTCTCGAGCTCACAACTGAAGAATTTGCCCTGAAATGCGAAATTTCGAAACAGGATTATGAATTATGGGAAAGTGGCGATGCTGATATTCCCATGAGTTTTATTTTCCATGTAGCACAGACATTTGGGCTTGATACAACCGAACTCCTCTCCGGCGAAACAGCTCATGCCAGTTCGTTTTACGTTACACGCAAAGGGAAAGGCATCAGTGTAGAGCGTACCAAAGCATACAAATATCAGGCGCTGGGTGCTGGCTTTTTTGGTAACCGTGCAGAACTTTTTGAAGTTACAGTGGAGCCCAACGATGAACCAATGACCCTGAATACTCACACCGGTCAGGAGTTCAACTTTGTGTTACAGGGTACTATGCAGCTCCATATTGCGGGTAACGATCTGGTACTGGAGGAAGGTGACAGCATTTATTTCGACGCATCTAAACAACACGGAATGAAGGCACTCAACAACGAAAAAGTGGTTTTTCTGGCGATGATAGTCTGAACCGTCAAATCTCAAACAGTACAATAATTATGATTGAAAAATATTTACAACAAACAGAATTTTCTGACTTTGACGATTTCAAAGCCAATTATAAGCTCATTGTTCCTGAACAATTTAATTTTGGATACGATATTGTAGACGAATGGGCAGCCCTGCAACCCGATAAAAAAGCACTCCTGTGGACCAACGATAAAGGTGATTGCCACGAATTCACATTTGCCGAGATGAAAAAATACACCGATCAGACAGCTTCCTATTTTCAGACCCTGGGTTTGAAGAAGGGAGACATCGTAATGGCTATTCTCAAACGCCGTTATGAGTTCTGGTTCACCATCATAGCGCTGCATAAGCTGGGCATAACTATCATTCCGGCTACTCATCTGCTTACAAAAAAAGATATCGTTTACCGCAATAATGCTGCCGATATCACTGCCATCATTGCAGTGGGAGAGGAGCCAATTGCATCGGCTATCAGTGAAGCAATGCCAGAATCTCCGTCTGTCAAACAACTGATTTCAGTCGGACCAATCATCCCGGAAGGCTGGCACGATTTTCACGAAGGTATCAAAAATGCACCGGAATTTACGCCCATAAGCCATGTGAACAGCAATGACGATCCCATGATTATCAGTTTTACTTCCGGAACTACGGGAAATCCGAAAATGGTAACTCTCGATTTTGTGTATCCGTTGGCTCATATAATTACAGCCAAATATTGGCATAACCTTGACGAGAACAGCCTTCACCTCACTATAGCCGATACCGGCTGGCTGAAAGCAGTGTGGGGAAAACTCTACGGGCAATGGATTGTTGGTGCATGTGTGTTTGTCTATGATCACGATAAATTTGCACCTGCTGATATGCTGAAAATGATTGAAAAACACCGGGTTACTTCACTCTGTGCACCTCCAACCATATTTCGCTTCCTAATTCGCGAAGACCTTACAAAATACGATACATCTTCATTGAAATATTGTACCATTGCCGGAGAAGCCCTTAATCCAGAAGTGTACAAACAGTTCTACAAACTGACAGGAATAAAACTCCGCGAAGCATATGGTCAGAGCGAAACGACAGTATCGGTACTTACAGCCCCCTGGGTGGAGCCAAAACCCGGCTCGATGGGACTGCCAAGTCCTCACTACAATGTTGATTTACTTACTCCCGATGGGAGGTCGGCCGAAGTGGGCGAGCAAGGTCAGATCGTAATCAGAACCGACAAAGGTTATCCGGTAGGCTTATTCAAAGGATATCACCGCAATCAGCAGCTAACCGACGAATGTTATCAGGATAATATTTACTACACCGGCGATGTAGCCTGGCGCGATGAGGATGGTTATTTCTGGTTTGTAGGCCGGGCTGACGATGTAATTAAAAGTTCCGGATACCGCATCGGTCCGTTCGAAGTGGAAAGTGCCCTGATGACGCATCCCGCTGTGGTAGAATGTGCTATTACCGGAGTACCGGATGAAATCCGCGGTCAGGTGGTGAAAGCAACCATCATACTATCGAAAGAATACAGAGACAAGGCCGGTGATGAACTTATTAAAGAAATTCAGGATCATGTGAAATCGGTGACTGCTCCTTACAAATATCCCCGGATTATCGAATTTGTGGATGAATTGCCTAAAACAATCAGTGGAAAGATTCGCAGAAAAGAAATTCGTGATTCCGATGCTAAGTAATATGTTATTTAAATCCTTCTGAAAAGATATTCAGAAGGATTTTTTTTAGGTGATTAAAAATTAATTTCTACTTTTGTCGGATTTTTCTTGTGCCATTCAATTTCAAGTCAAAATTCAATAATAAATATACGGTTAAATAATTCCAAAAATATGAAAATCATCAATTTATCAGAAAACAACTCAGTTCTGCAACACTATCTGAGGGAAATACGCTCGGTGGATATACAGAAAGACTCCATGCGTTTTCGCCGCAATATGGAACGGATCGGTGAAATAATGGCGTATGAAATAAGCAAAACGATGAATTACAAACCGGACAAAGTAAAGACTCCGCTTGGAATTAAAGAATTAACCAAAATTGAAGAAAAAATTGTTATTTCCACCATTCTTCGTGCCGGACTTCCTTTTCACAATGGATTTCTGAGCTATTTCGACAGTGCCGAAAATGCATTTGTTTCGGCTTACCGGAAGTACAAGGATGCGCTTAAATTCGATATTTTCATTGAATATATTGCTTCTCCGAAATTGGATGGTAAAACCCTGATTATAACAGATCCCATGCTGGCAACCGGCGGTTCCATGGAACTTGCGTACGGTGCCCTTCAAACCAAAGGCAAGCCCCGCAAAGTGATTATCGCTACAATTATTGCCAGTCAGCCGGCTATCGATTATATGAAAGAAAAATTTTCGGATGATATTACACTCTGGACTGCCGATATTGATCCCGAACTGAACGAACATTCGTATATCATACCGGGGCTTGGCGATGCAGGCGACCTGGCTTTCGGTGAAAAGTTATAATTCAATTCATAAAAAAACAGGCAACTGAATATTCGGTTGCCTGTTTTTTTTGCCTGTTTTGTGTGTTATTTTTTATAATAAGTCATTGCGCCCGGCATTTCTTCCTGCAGACGTGCAATTCTTTTTTCGTCGGATGGGTGAGTACTCATGAAGTCAGAAACAGAACCGGACTTATCAGCAGTCATACGCTGCCAGAATGTGATAGCCTCGTTAGGATTATATCCAGCCATAGCCATAAAGATTAAACCCAGTTTATCGGCTTCATATTCCTGTTTGCGGGAGTAGGGGAGTAATACGCCAAGTTGCGAACCAATTCCATACAACGCGCCGATGCCCTGTTGTACCGCTGCCGATTTGCCCGAAAGAAGTACACCTGTCAGTGCGCCGCCGTATTGAACCATCATCTGCTGGCTCAGACGTTCATTGCTGTGACGTGCCACTGCATGAGCAATTTCATGACCGATTACTACTGCCATACCTGTTTCTGTAAGTGTTTTTGGTAAAATACCTTCAAAAGCTACCATCTTTCCACCCGGCATACAAAATGCGTTTACTGTTGTGTCTTTAACGAGATTTATTTCCCAGGCGAAGTTTGCAATATCGGCTTCGTAACCGTTTGCCTTCATGTAAGTTTCAACTGCATTAGCAATGTTTGTTGCTACTCTTTTTACCATGGCTGTGTTCGTTTTATTGGTCGAAAGTGGCACAGAGTCAATGAATTGTTTATAACTCTGAAAACTCATTGCATTAATTTCTGCATCGGAGACCAAATTCAGTTGCTTGCGTCCGGTAAGCATGACACTGGAGCAAGCTGTAAATATTACTGCAAACAGCATCAACGGAAGGATTTTTTTCATAATCAAAAAATTTTAATTTCAACAATATATTTATCTTAAAAAATTATCTTTGCAAATCTAACAAAAAGGTATAAAATAATATTCATTGCCTAAGAAATTTTATTTACAAAAATTGTGCCTAAAAAACGATATTTCATCGTGACCTAATAAAATACAACTGATGATTATGAAATTCATTTCAGCATATTGGCGTTCTCTTATTATGACGCTGATTATTCTTTTCCTGTCAGTATATCCCTTTACATCAGATATGGGACTTCCCCGGTTTCAGTACCGCGATAAATTTATTCACTCACTTATGTATGTAGCATTGGCATTTGTGATGTATTACGATTATCGCAAAACAAATCAGTCGGTTGAAAAATTCAGACATTTTTTACCTGTACTGTTCCTTTTCCCGCTCGTGTTTGGTGGCCTCATCGAGATAGTTCAGGCTGTGTTTTTTCCGCCCCGTACTGCCGAATGGCTCGATTGGTTTTCGGATATTGCCGGTTCGGTAATTGGATTCTTAATAGCAAAAATGATTTTCCGGAAATGATGGACACAGACAGTTTATTGCAATATCAGATAGGAGTTACTCTCATCAAAGGTATAGGTCCCAATCTTGCAAAGAATCTGATAGCTTATATCGGGTCAGTTGAAGGTGTTTTCAAGGAAAGAAAACAAAATCTGGCAAAAATACCCGGGATTGGAGAGGTGTTGTCACACGAAATTGTTTCACAGAATGTAATGCAAAGGGCTGAAAAGGAAGTGGAATTTATCCGGAAGAACGGAATTCAAACAATGTTTTATACCGAAAAATCGTATCCCTATCGGTTGAAGGAATGTGCCGATGCACCGGTCCTGCTTTATTTCAAAGGTGATCATAATCTGAACTCTTCAAAATTTATTGCTGTTGTAGGTACCCGTAAAGCTACTGAAGTCGGTAAGGAAATCTGTAAAAGTATCATACAGGATATAGCCTCCTCACAGCCTAATGCGACGATTGTAAGCGGTCTTGCTTACGGAGTGGATATATGTGCCCACAAAGCTGCGATTGATTATAATATGGCCACTATTGGCGTTTTGGGGCATGGTCTTGACAGAATATATCCGGCTATTCATCGCCCGGCTGCTGTAAAGATGGTGCAGCACGGAGGATTGCTTACCGAGTACATAAGTGATACAAATCCCGACAGGCAGAATTTCGTTCAGCGAAACCGGATCATTGCCGGGCTGTGCGATGCTCTTATTGTCATTGAATCGGGTAGGAGCGGAGGTGCTCTGATTACTGCTGAACTTGCCAACGATTACAACCGGGATGTATTTGCTGTGCCTGGCAGAGTGACCGATGAGTGGTCGGCCGGATGCAACAAACTCATCCGTGAAAATAAAGCTTCATTAATCGAGTCGGCTGAGGATTTACTCCGTTTTATGAGTTGGGAAAGCACGGATAAAACAACTGAAAGTACTGTTCAGACTTCTTTATTTACTGATCTGTCCGAAGCGGAGGAAAAAATTATTATGATAATCCGACAGAATACCGACGGAATTCATGTTAATGAACTGGGCATACAACTGAATATGCCTTTTAACCGCCTCTCGTCACAGTTGCTCGAAATGGAATTCAAGGGTATGGTCAAATGTCTGCCGGGAGGAATGTACAGGGTGACAAAATAATTCTGTAATATAACCCTTATTAAATAAAAAAACCACACTATGCAGTGCGGTTTTTTTATTTAATGTATTTCAAGAAAGACTATAAATCTTCTTTAAATGTATAAGTTTCTACCATGTGTCCACGATGATAAGGTGGGGTAGGAACAGAAAGAGGTTGATTCATCCAATAAGAAACCTTAATAGTTTTTGTTGCAGGATCATATTTATTTATACCTGAAGGATCGAGTTGTGCCGAACGTGTATTAGCTGCAGGTTGACCATAAGCATTAGTTACTGCGATTACATTACCAGCTGCGTCAAAAGTAAATTGAGGACAGAAAGAGCCAAAGTAGCTGAAACCTGTACCTGTAAAGAACAAATATCTGTTACTGCCACCAAAAGTTGGGGAAGCGCCAATTATTAAAGTAGATCCATCTACTGTTTCTAAATCAATCAGATACTCTTCGTCGCCTAATCCAATAGATGCATGTTGGAATGCTGCATTTGTAACATCATCGTAAGTACCTGTACAAACATATCTGCCAGCGTATGGATGTCTTACTTTGCAGCTAAATAATAACTGATTGAAATTGCCACTTACAATGTATCCCGAATTAGTTACACTTTTAATTTGAATAAGTGCAAATTGAGTATCTGTTGTAAATTGATGAGTATCAATTTTTACTTTCAATGCAACAGATCTTTGCCCTTTCGGAATTGTAACAGAAGCGGGGAGAGTAATTCCAGCAACCGGATAACTTAATATATCTTCATCAGGAATGGAATCTTCACCTGTAGCAGGATATGAATCGGATAAATAAGTACGTACAGCTTTCAGTACATTGGCTCTGTCGCTTACTATCTCAAGATTCACGACAACGTCTTCTTCTGCCGGATTTTCAGCTGCCAGTCTTACCTCATAAGTAAATTCTTTGATTCCTTCGTCGAGTACTGAAAGATTGATTGTATGGCTTGCATCAGCAGGCAATTCGACAATCTTTTTGGCATTCAGGTTTATCAAACCGTATTTTTGATCTTCAATGTTTGTGTCATTAAGACAAGATGTCAGACCAACTGAAGCAGCAAACAGCAATACGATTAAACCATATATTTTATTTCTTTTCATATTATATTCTTTTTATAAGTTTATTAATTATTTATCCCAGAATATCTTCATGGTTTGAGGATCAATGGTACCTTCTTTCAGTACGTTAGCAGCATTGTACTGGTATTCTTCCAGCGGATAGATCAATCGTAAAGGAATAACTTTTGTGCCACGACTTGGTGAAATTGATAAAATATCTGCCTGTGCAGGGAAGCCAAACCGACGGTAATCGGTCCATGTTTCCAGTCCGTTAATACCGAACATGGCAATGTATTTCTGGGTCATGATTAATTTAAGCTTATCGGTATTCTGTTCGTTATCCCATACAGCAAATGGTTTAGTAACTGAATTCAGGTAAGCATTTGATACTGAATCAGCTTTTGCTACGCCGAGCCAAGTGAATGATTCCTTAACGGCAGCTTCATAGGCAGCTTTGGCATCGCCGGCAAGTGCACCGCGCTGAGTAGCTTCAGCCTGCATAAACATACTTTCGAACGATGGAAGTAACCATTGTGCCATGGTAGCGCTCTTGGCAATACCCGGTCCTGCTACATTCGATGAGTTGGCTGCGTTGTATTTGCTTGATTCCGGAGTTCCTGACGGATAATCAAAACCAGTCTGGTAGCCGTAATAGTCATTATTATTTTTTGGAGTTGCAGCTTTCGAGTAGAAGTACTGATAACGAATGTCGTTATTGTTTTTCAATAAATTCAGAAAGTAAGTATTTGCACGGTTGTAGTTGTCCAAACCTCCCGCATCGTTAATGTTGAATGTGTTCCAGTAAGGGTTCTGTTTATCTTTATCTTTTGCATAGGTAGGCTGAACTTCAGCTGTTTCACCTGCCCCCAGGAAACCTCCGCCGTTGGCAACTATTTTGTCAATTTCAGTTTTCAGGCCGGCATTACTCAGCAGTTCGGACTGGTGTAAAATCAGACGAAGACGTTGAGTATTACCAAATTTACGCCATTTAGCAAGATTACCTTTAAACATGATGTCAGCCGTTTTGATATCGAGGTTGGCATTCACATCAGCAGCTTTAAGCAGAGCATCAGCAGAGTCCAGTTGGAGAATCATATCTTTATAAATGTCAGCACCTTTATCATAAGGGGTAAGCATATTGCTACCCAAATCGAATGCTTTTGAATAAGGAACGTTGTTGTATTGGTCAACCAATTGCATGAAACCAATGGTTTTCATGATTTTAGCTATACCAAGGTAAGCGGTTTCCTTTCTGATGCGTGCATTTTTTTCGATTACATCAAAATCTTTCAGAATGTTATACCAGTTCAGGTAGCTTGTACGTCTGAATGAAGATGAAAGCTGATAAGCCTCTTCGTCAACATTTGGTCCATAGTTTCCGGAGCAACGTGCCCAGTAACCCATCCATCTTAAGTATTCGTCGTTGTTGATAGCCGATTCCGAAGCCGTTCTGTGAAGAGCACGGGGTAAAATCAAACTAGGGGTCATGTTTTCTTCAACTGCACTGTTTGGACTCTGATTGATGTTGAAAAATTCGTCGCTACATCCAGTCAGAACCAGTACGCATGTTGTAAGTATGATTGAAAATATCTTTTTCATATTTATATCTTTTATAGTTAGTTATGTTATCAATTAAAATTTAACCGATATGGTTCCACCAAGCGTACGTACCGGTGGATTAACAGTAGCATTAGCAATACCAGCGATGTTACCACCAAAGCTGTCAAGATCCTTAAAGTCTGGGTCGCTGTACACATTCGATTTTGGCAACCATAAGGCGATGTTACGTCCGTTTACACCTACTGTAACTCCCTGGATAAGATTCTGACCCTTTAACAGAGATTTGGGTAAGTCGTAAGTTACAGAGAATTCTCTGAAACGCCATGAAGCTGCGCTTGTGATAAAGTTGGATGCCACTGTGCGATAGCTGTCACCTGTGAAGAAGTCCTGTACATCGGAAACGGTTATATTTGTATTTTCAATATATTTACCGGGATTTTTAGGATCTTCATAAACTGAGTTCGGTATCACGAAACGTTCACGGTTATTAACGCCTGTAATTTCAGATACACCGGTCCAGGCCATTTCATTACCAATCATATTAAAGGCATAATGTCCGCCTTTGTATTCGAACAACGCAGATACAGTCAGACCTTTCCAGCTGATGGAAGGATTCAGACCTATGATGTGCATCGGCATGGTGCGACCGAATTTTTTATTTACCGGATCAACGATAGGGTAACCTGTCAGACGGTCAACGACAACGCGTCCTTTATCGTCGCGTTGGTAGTCAGATGCATTGAAAATAAATGCAGGTTGACCTACTACAGCCTGGTTGCCTGCCATTACATATCCACCGATGGAAAGTTCCTGAAGATCCTGATAGATGCTCAGTACTTCGCTGTTGTTGTATGAATAGTTGGCATTGATGTTGACGTTTACATCACCAAAGTTTACAAGCGGAGTAACTTTCAGCTGAGTTTCGAAACCGTAGTTTCTGAAAGATGCAGCATTCACGAAAGCAAAAGTATAACCGGTTGAACGTGGAACGCGAATGCTTACAATCTGGTTGGTATTATCCTGATCATAGTACGATGCGTCAATGGTAATTCTGTTTTTCAGGAAGCTGGCTTCAAAACCTGCTTCTTTACTGTTGATAAACTCAGGTTTCAGGTAACGGTCGTATGAAGTATCGTCAGCTGAGTATCCCGGAAGTCCGTTATATGGGAAACCATCACCCTGTGAGAAAGTTGCACTCAACAGATAAGGACTGATATCTGCATTACCTGTTTTGTTCCATGAAGCGCGAAGTTTCAGGAAGTTCATTACGTCTGATTTGAGAGCAGGAATAGCATCGGTAAGTACCAATGACCCGGCAACACCCGGATAGAAGAAGCTGTTGTTGGTCGGATCCAGAACGGATGTTTTGTCGTTACGTCCTGTAATTTCCAGGTTAGCCCAATTTTTATAGTTCAGGTTTAAGTTACCGTAGAGTGAGAATAAACGGGTGTGAGATTCGGTTGAATAACCACCTAATTCACCCGGACGGGCAGAAACATTGAATAAACCTTCAACAATAAGGTTGCTGCTGTTAACACCTGTACTGCGTGATAATACGTCACGAACATAAGTACCTGCAAGTGCATTTACCTTGAAATCGCCGAATGTTTTGTGGAAATTGGCAAAAAATTCTGATGAAAGACGGTTGCCAACATACGAACCGTTGCTTACTGCTTGTGGAACAGCATCAATACCTCTTGCTTTACCGTAAGGGGTTACCACAAGACGTTTCTGGTTGCTTTGAGCTACAATGCTCTGATAGGTCATAGCGGCACGGTAGTTCAAATCAAGCCAGTCTGTTGCAGCAAGTTTGAGGTCTAAACTTGAAACTAAATTCTGATCTTTTCCTTTTCTTCTCCAAGTGTCAAGTGCAATGTATGGATTGATACCGTAGCGGTTATAGTAGTTGTTGTACTGAGCAAACGGGTTGTTTACGAAATCTTTATAAGTAGTGATAGGCACGTGAGCCTGAGTGCTGAAAATTAGGTTCATCAAACCGTCGTTCAAACCAACGTTATTGGCTGAATAGTAGTCACCCATAGCCACATTGTCAAATACGTTGTAGTTTGACTGAATGTAGTTTGTATTGAAAGAAGCTGTAAATTTCTTGTATGTCTGTGAAGCATTCATTCTTATACCGGTTCTTCTGTTAACATCATCCGGAACCACCCCTTTGATGTTAGCGTCCTGAATACTCAGGTAGAAGTTTTTGGCAGAATAAGAAATGTCGTTCTGCATAGTTACGCCAGTGTTGAAGAAGTTCTGGCGGTTGTTTTTGATAGGCGAATAAGTTACTTTCTGAACGGATTTTCCGTCAGGAAGCACTTCGCCGAGTTCCACTTCTGAACCATCGAAAGCAGGGCCCCATGACCAGTTTTCATAAGGTATATAACTTCCGTAACCACCCGAACCAAAAGAGGTCTGGAATTTAGGGAAGAAAGATACGCTATTAAATTGTGTAGAGTTGCTGATTGTTATTTCCGGTTTGTCGCTTTTCGAACCGGCTTTTGTTGTAACAACAATCACACCGTTGCGGGCATCGGGTCCGTATATAGCAGCTGCAGAAGTACCTTTCAGTACGTTTACACTTTCCACGTCATTTGGGTTAATCGTATTCAGAAGTCCAAGTCCTACAGGTACTCCATCGAGCAAAAGCATCGGGTTGTTATTACCTGTAAGTGAACGGATACCGCGAAGGTTGATCTTTACATCTTCGAATACACCATTATTTAAAGAAGCGATATTCAAACCGGCTACTTTACCCTGCAACCCTGTTGCAACGCTAACTGATTTAGCCTGTGTTAATTCTTCGCTGTTAATGTTTGCGGTAGAATAACCCAGATCTCTTTTCTGTCTTTGAATACCGAGAGCTGTAACTACCACTTCATCCAGAGTTTTTGTGTCTGTGAGCAAGACTATTTCCATATTAGTTCCCGGAGCTGCTTCCTGTGAAATTAATCCAATGGAAGAAATAACTAATGTGGCATTTGCAGGAACAGTTAAGGTAAATTTACCGTTTACATTGGTAATTGTACCCTGTGAAGTCCCTTTAATTAAAACGCTGGCACCGATTACCGGTTCTCCGTTATCTGCTGAAGTGACAGTACCGGAAGCTGTTTTCGTTTGAGCGCTAACCAAACTAATACTTACCATAAGCAGGCAAGTTAACAAGAATTTTAGTTTTCTCATAAATTTAACATTTTGTTTATTAATCTTTTTAATTGTGTTTACTTCAAATAAACCTTAAAACTTAATTTGCAAAAATAAACGATTGTTATTTAAATTCCAAATTTATTTTCAACGAAATGTACTTTAAATCGAAGATTTTATTGCAAAATGTTATTTTTTGTCCGGTTACAATTTATTCTGTTACTATAAAAATGTTACTCAAATTTTTAATAATCGACGTCTAAATTACTTATTGTAAGCATTTTGTTTTTTCAACCATAAAATCAGTTTCCGAATAAAAATTGACATTTTAATGTTTGTATGTAAAGCGAATAAATTTTCAAAAAACCATAAATTTAACACTTTATTTTTGAAAAATCGTTTTTTTTCTATGCCTTGTTTCTCGAAAATGTAATAAAATTGGTTTTTTAATCCTTTCTATTATTTAGTTTTCGCACTATAATGCAATTTTAAAGAGCTGGAAAGGGCAATATTTGTTCATTTGCAAGTGTAAGTGTTTTTATTCATCAGAATGAATCGTAAAGTTAAAATGCTGACAATTTGACAGTGCTACGAAAAGCACTGAATTACAGGTATAGAAAGAATATTTGTGATTACCGAAAACTTTTCGTGAAATGAAGGAGAAGTTACTGAAAAAAGAAGCTGTCATTTTTTTTGACAGCCTCATCGTTTTAGGGTTGGAAATACATACTCAAGTTTACACGGTCTGATCTTCAACCGTAGCATCCGGTGCATTTTTCTTAACCGATTCAATGCCATTCTCGCAGGCAGCAACACTTTCGTACATTTCACTATTCCCAATAATTTGCCCGTTGGTTGCTTTGAGATTGAAAAAGAATTTTCCATTAGTCGATTCTTTCCGTTCAAATTTCGAATCGTCCTGAGAGTTTTTCTGAACAGACTCAATGCCATTCAAGCAACTTGGTTTGGTGGCATAGCCCTGGCTGCTTAAAATTACCTGGCCGTTTCCGGCTTTCAGATTAAACTGAAATTCTCCGTCTTTTCGGAGAGAAACAATAAATTTTCCCATAAAGATTTTTTTAATTAGAGTTATAACTGTTTTTTTTGAACTGGTTCAAGGTGTTGTGTATAAAATCAGCTTTTTCGACGTCATAGTTGTATGTCAGCTACTATTGAATAACGGTATTTCCTACAATCAGCTGATCGGTTATCGTCTCTTTTCGGTTATTTGGTTTGCCGGAAAGTATTACAACTCCGGTTTGTTCGAAAAACTGCCAGACTTCGCTGCGTCAATTCCAAAGATAATTTTTGGTAATTGCCCGGATGGTGATTATTCAATGATTAATTGATTGTCGATTTTTACCGGTTTGAGCGCCGAAACTTTTTGCAGTAACTTTGGTAAATCAGATTTTTTTATTTCACCGGTGAGAGAGATTACTTTTTCCATAACCTTATATGATACAGTCGGATAATCTTTCAGGGCATCTTTCAGTGCGGCTGTAAGTTGGACATCCTCCGGGTTAGTCGGCGGTGCTGCAACAGTCATGTTGTTAACAACCGATTTCACATTTTTTACAGATGCAGCCATTTCATACACAGCTATGTTTGTTTCTGCATCTATTACTTCACCGGTAAGAGTTACAACCTGCTTATCAACAGTAACTGTGATTCCGGGTGTATTCGGAATAGCTGCTATAGCAGTCTCAACGGCTTTTTTAATGTCTGCGTCTTTTGGTTTGCAGGATGCAACAAAAACGGAGGTTATAATAGCAATAACAAACAAGGAAACAAAACGAAAGTTTTTCATGTTTTTTTGTTTTAGTGTTAATTATTACATTAATACACATGATTATATATGATTATGGTATCACATATAATTATAGTTAATGTTTTTCAATAAGTAATTTGAAATGTAAATATAATTGTGAGTTTTGAATTATCCAAATATTTTATCATTTATTTATTAGTTTGGCAAAATAAATTGTACTTTAAAAATTTAATTGCAGAAACCAGGCGGAAAAATTGCTATTGCACAAAAATTTTAAGAATACTGTTTTTCACAAGAAATTCTCTCAGGTTAACCCTTGTGTAATAATAGTTTAATTCACCTACAGAATACAAAAAAACAAAATGTTTTGCTAGTTTTTTCGGTATGATTAAGCGAACAGTTTAATTACTTGTTTGATGACTAAGTTTATAAACACTAAATTTTCCGTAAAAATTCAGTGTTTAAAAATCTTTAATTAATTTTGTCGCAATCTATTCAATGATTTAGGAACTTAATCTACAAACACAAATGAAAAAAATTATTAATACCCTCAAAGCACCCGCTGCGATTGGTCCTTATAGTCAGGCTGTTGAAGTTAACGGCACACTTTATATATCTGGTCAACTACCTATTAATCCTGAAGCGGGAATTATTGATAAACAAGATATTACATCACAAACTGAACAGGTTTTCAAAAACATAGCTGCCATACTCATGGAAGCCGGTTATGAATTTTCGGATGTGGTAAAATCAACCGTTTTTCTTTCAGATATTCAGAATTTTGCCGGTATGAACGAAGTGTATAAAAAATACTATACTTCTGCATGTCCCGCCCGTTCGGCTTTTGCTGTTAAAGATCTGCCACTGGGAGCATTAGTGGAAATAGAAACAATAGCTGCCCGATAGATTATTTTGTTTTGAGTTCCGGTTAAAACATAATCGGAAATCAAAGCTGTGAATTTTCTGAAAATATTAAATGACATCGCCCGACTTAAATGAAACTAAGTTATATAACGCTCGATTAAATAAATATAAAAGGATGGTCATTTCAGATCATCCTTTTATATTTATTACTTAATTGTTACCATCGTTGCGCCAAAACCATATTCCCTGAATGATGCATCCTGATACAGATAGTTTTTATACCGGCTTTTAAGTTGTTTTTCTATTTCGTTTTTCAGAACACCTTCTCCTTTTCCGTGTATAAACACAATTTTCTGTCCTTTCTTTTTCTTATATTCTTCCAATATGCGATGGAATGTCTCCATCTGATAGCCAATCATATCGGCATTCGACAATCCGGCAGTATTGTCAATCAGAGCATTGATATGCAGGTCCACTTCGATAATTTCGTTTTTAGGCTGCTTCTGAATAATTTTAGGGCGTAGCTGCGGCTGGGCTTTTTGCTGTAAAGCTTGTTTAATTTCGGACGGCGATATTTCAGTCAATTGCTTTTTCTGGTTTTCTTCAGTCAGACTGATGAGCATGCAGAGGTCATCGAAATAATCGGTTTCAGTGAAACTGTGCAATTTGTAGAATTTCACGGTATTCAGCCTGAGCGTGAAATCGAGTACATTTTGTTCGGTGTACGTTTTACCCTTTTTGAACGGGATTATCTGTACGCGCACTTTCTCCCAATCGTTCAGTTGTGATTTTTCAATTTCGCTGATAAATTCCTGCATATTCGGTTCGATAGTTCCGTTAGCTATGCTTCTGCGGTTACCGTTTTCTCCGGCTACAAAGTTGTAGTAAAGAAAATAATTGCTGTCGTTCACCAGGTAACATTCGTAACCGCTGGTTTCCAAACGTTTTATGTCTTTTGGGAAAAATGCCAGGAATGAATTGAAAATTTCACCTTCTGTGGTTTCAACGATTGGTTCCGGATTTTTTGGTTCTTCCATTTTCACCTCTTTCGACGGGCTTACTGTTGCATTGTTGCTTTTCGCGGAGAAATCCTTTACCGGAAAATTGGTTTTTTCGTTTACCGCCTGAATGATCACACACTCGTGGGCAAGTGCAGGAATTTCAAATCCGTCGGCGTCTTCTACATACACCATATTCTTTTTCTCGTCAATACGGGTCACTTTTCCACCTCCTACTGCGTTCAGAAAACGCACAATATCACCGGTTTTTATCATAATCTTTATTTTTATTGCCTATTAACTTGGCACTTGGTTTTAATTGTTTTAATTTTGCGCAAATTTACAAACTTTTATTGCCTTGTGAACCATCCCGAACAAAAAGAAGCTATTTATATTGATGATTTTAACTACGAATTGCCCGATGAACGGATAGCCAAATATCCGCTTTCAAAGAGAGATTCGTCCCGGTTGCTCCTTTACCGAGATGGGGTGGTATCTGAAAGTGTCTTCTCAAATCTGGCGCAATATCTGCCTCAGAATTGTCTGCTTGTGTGCAACAATACAAGGGTCATTCAGGCAAGGCTCGTTTTTCACAAAAAGACAGGAGCCCGCATTGAGGTGTTTTGCCTGGAACCGCTGATTCCATCGGATTATGCCTTGTCCTTGTCGGCAACTGGCAGTTGTGAATGGAAATGCCTGATCGGAAACTTAAAAAAGTGGAAAGAAGGTGCCTTACAACAGAAGATACTTTTAAATGAAAAGGAAGTGACTTTTTCTGCTGAACTGTTGGAAACGGAAGAAAATACTCACCGCATCCTTTTCAGCTGGGATGCCGACGAATTCAGCTTTTCCGAAATCCTGATGCAAATCGGCGAACTGCCCATTCCGCCTTATTTACACCGGAAAACCGAAGAAACCGACAAAAAAACATATCAAACAGTCTATTCTAAAATTGAAGGTTCGGTGGCGGCACCTACGGCAGGGCTGCATTTCACACCAGAGGTGTTTGCAAGTCTGAAGTCGAAAAATATTGAAATAGAAGAGCTCACCCTGCATGTTGGAGCCGGAACTTTCCAACCGGTGAAATCAGCAACAATTAATCAGCACACCATGCATACCGAAACCATTGCAGTGCCGCTGAATACGATTAAACATATACAGAGCAAAATCGGTAACATCATTGCAGTGGGTACTACTTCAGTGCGTACTCTGGAGAGTTTGTATTATATTGGAAAAAATCTCCTGTATTTACCCGATGAAAACATTACGGACTTCAGAGTTGATCAGTGGGAGCCTTATGAAACGACCGAGGATATTCCGGTTGAAAAATCTTTGCAGAATATTATTGATTATCTGGAAAAATATGACCTGGATACGCTTCATGCCGAAACACAAATCCTGATACAGCCGGGCTTTCAATTTCGCGTTATCACCGGAATGATAACAAACTTCCATCAGCCTAAAAGTACGTTATTGCTGCTGGTATCTGCCTTTGTCGATGGTAACTGGCGAACGATTTACGATTACGCCCTATCAAACGGATTTCGCTTTCTGAGTTATGGTGACAGTTCGCTGTTAATGAAATTTCGAAAAGCCGATTAATCTTAAATCATTTCTGACTTTCTTTCTTTTTTGTTATTTTTGCAAAAACATTAATTTGAAAAAGATCTTCATGGAAAAAATTATCATCCTTGATTTTGGTTCTCAAACCACACAACTAATTGGTCGCCGTTTGCGCGAACTGAATGAATATTGTGAAATCCTTCCTTATAATAAGTTTCCGGAAAATACGGATGATATTAAAGGAGTAATCCTCTCAGGAAGTCCCTATTCTGTGTATGATCCAACTGCATTTAAGGCAGATCTGAGCCGGATAAGAGGCATCTTTCCTGTGCTGGGTATCTGTTATGGCGCTCAGTTTATGGCATATTCCGATGGTGGAAAAGTGGAAGCCGCCGGAAGTCGCGAATACGGGCGTGCTTTACTTTCCGAAATTGATTCGTCCGACGAGCTGCTGAAAGGTATTTCCGCCGGTTCGCAAATCTGGATGTCGCATGGTGACAGCATAACCCAAATGCCCGAAAAATTCCGGAAAATAGCCAGTACCAGTGATGTTGAAATGGCAGCATACCGCGTAGAAAACGAGAAAACATGGGGCGTGCAGTTTCATCCCGAAGTGTTCCATACCTCCGATGGTATGATCCTGCTCGAAAATTTCCTGGATATCTGTCAGTGCCGAAAGGAATGGTCGCCCACTTCATTCATCGAGAGTAAAGTGAAAGAGCTGAGAGAACAGTTGGGAAAAGACAAAGTTGTACTCGGTATTTCAGGTGGTGTTGATTCATCGGTAGCTGCCGTGCTGCTCAATAAAGCAATCGGAAAAAACCTTACCTGTATATTTGTCGATAACGGTTTGCTTCGCAAGGACGAATTTGAGAATGTACTGAAAGATTATGAACATCTCGGTCTGAATGTTATCGGTGTTGATGCTAAAGATTATTTCTACAATGCGCTGAAGGATGTGAAAGAACCTGAACGGAAACGTAAAATCATTGGTTCAGCATTTATCGATGTTTTTAATCAGGAAGCTCACAAAGTAAAGGACGTGAAATGGCTGGCTCAGGGCACTATTTATCCCGATGTAATTGAGTCGCTGTCTATTACCGGAACTGTCATCAAGTCGCATCACAATGTTGGTGGACTTCCGGAAAAAATGGATTTGAAACTTTGCGAGCCGTTGCGGTTGCTGTTTAAAGATGAAGTTCGTCGGGTGGGAAGTCAGCTTGGCATGATGAGTCATCTCCTCAAGCGTCATCCGTTCCCCGGACCGGGACTTGCAGTACGAATTCTGGGCGATATTACCCCCGAGAAGGTAAGGATACTTCAGGAAGCTGATGATATTTTCATCAGCGGACTTCGCGAGTGGAATTTGTACGATAAAGTTTGGCAGGCCGGAGTAATTCTGCTTCCCGTACAATCTGTAGGAGTGATGGGCGATGAGCGCACCTATGAAAATGCTGTGGCGCTTCGGGCTGTGACTTCAACCGATGCTATGACAGCCGACTGGGCGCAGCTCCCTTACGATTTTCTGGCCAAAGTTTCCAACGAAATTATCAATAAAGTGAAAGGTGTCAACCGAGTAGTTTACGACATCAGTTCCAAACCACCAGCAACCATTGAGTGGGAGTAATAAGCCTCACCAGAAATTCCCGAAGGGAGAGTCTTAATTTACTTTTTTAAATAAACGAATCATACCATAATTCTCCCTTAAGTGGGATAGGGGGCTTAATGATTGATACTCATTCACATATCTATTCCGAAGAATTTGATTCCGACCGCGATGAGGTAATCCTGCGTGCACAACATGCCGGGGTGACAAAAATAATTCTTCCCAATGTCGATTCAGATACCCTGCCCCGCTTACTGGAACTGGAAGCAAGATATCCGGACTATTGTTATGCTGCTATTGGCTTGCATCCCGAAAGCGTGAAAGAGGATTATCTAAAACAGCTTGAGATAATCAAAGCCGAACTCGAACGAAGAAAATATATTGCAGTAGGCGAAATAGGCATTGATCTATACTGGGATAAAAATTATCAGACGGAGCAAATACGAGCATTTCAAACTCAGGTTGAATGGGCGATTGAGCTCAACTTACCTGTCATCATTCATGTGAGGAATTCCCACCGCGAAACGATAGATACATTGAAACACTATGCAGGCAGCGGATTGAAAGGAATTTTTCATTGCTTCGGAGGAACTCCGGAAGAAGCCGACGAGATATTCAGTCTTGGTGATTTCAAACTGGGCATAGGTGGGGTGGTAACATTCAAAAACTCCGGACTGGCTGACAGTCTGATGCATATTCCGCTCGAAAAGCTGGTACTTGAGACCGACTCACCTTATCTTACTCCTGCACCGTTTCGCGGAAAGCGAAACGAAAGTTCTTATCTCAGATACGTTGCAGTCAGGCTGGCTGAAATCTATAACGTTTCACAGGATGAAGTAGATCGCATTACGACAGAAAGTACCTGTTCGGTTTTTTCAGGTCTGAAATAACAAAACATAAGATTACTTTAAAATAAAAAATGCATGGCTAAAAACCATGCATTTATCATTCTGCGGAGAAAGCGGGATTCGAACCCGCGATACCCTTTAGGGGTATACACGCTTTCCAGGCGTGCCTCTTCAACCACTCGAGCATCTCTCCTTCGGTATCGGACTGCAAATGTATAAAAATAAACCGAAATATGAAAACCTTTATCCTTTTTCAAACCTGAATAATTTTGCAAAATCAATTTTAAGTATTTTGTGAGAAATCTGACATAGATTAAAAAAATACATATCTTTGTGCGTTAACTTTTTTTATTCACATTATAAAAAAATGCTTTATGTCAATTCTATTAATTGTTATCGCTGTTTTTGTTCTCCTGATAATCTTTACTGGCTTTTGTACGGTTAATCAGGGTTATGTGGCTGTTACAACTATTTTCGGAAAGTATCAGCGTATCATGGGTCCTGGCCTGAATTTTAAAATTCCGTTAATTGAAATGGTTCACAAGCGCATTTCTATCCAGAATCGTTCTGTTGAACTTGAATTTCAGGCTGTTACGCAGGATCAGGCAAATGTGTATTTCAAAGCAATGTTACTCTATTCGGTACTCAATCAGTCGGAAGATGTGGTAAAAAATGTCGCCTTCAAATTTGTCGACGACCGTAATTTTATGCAGGCGCTTATCCGTACCATCGAGGGAACTATCAGGAGCTTTGTTGCCACTAAAAAACAGGCTGAAATTCTGGGATTGCGCACCGAAATTATCCTTGAAGTGAAGAAACACCTCGATGACACACTCGAAAGCTGGGGATATCACATGATTGACATTCAGCTTAATGATATTACTTTCGATGAGGAAATCATCAAATCGATGGCTCGCGTTGTTGCGTCCAACAACCTCAAGGCGGCTGCCGAAAACGAAGGACAAGCGTTGCTCATTACCAAAACCAAATCGGCTGAAGCAGATGGTAATGCCATCAAAATTTCGGCATTAGCCGAAAAAGAAGCTGCCATGCAACGCGGTCAGGGTATTGCTTTATTCCGTCAGGAAGTGGCTAAGGGTATGGCGCAGGCTGCTCAGGAAATGACAGTTGCCAATCTGGATGCTTCGTACCTGCTTTTCTCCATGTGGACAGAAGCCATCAAACATTTTGCCGAAACAGGCAAGGGCAATGTGATGTTCCTCGATGGATCAACTACCGGAATGGAAAATACCATGAAACAAATGATGGCCATGATGAAATTAAATGAACCTATAGCCGTTGATAAGAAAAAATAATACACAAAACTCCATATAGAAAGTGTACTTTTGGTTCGAAGATTGAACCAGGTACACTTTTTTTTACCTGCATCCCGATTTTTCATATTCAATTACTCCTCTCTCCCTGGCATTCATTTTTTCGCGTTATTCTCTTTTTTTCATTTCCATTTATTTTTTGTAATTTTGCACCCTGATTTTTTCAGAGCATCAGCAAAGTAAGATGCTTATATTTTGATATTTACTAACAGCATTTATCCACATATTTTTCAGATGAAAAAGTTTACAGAATATTCACAGCTGAATCTATCCGACGTTAATAAAAAAATGCTCGAATACTGGAACCGTAATGATTTGTTTCACAAGAGCGTAGAAACCCGCGAAGGTCATCCGTCATTCGTGTTTTATGAAGGTCCGCCTTCTGCCAACGGGATGCCGGGCATTCATCATGTGATGGCACGTACCATAAAAGATGTATTTTGCCGGTATAAAACCATGCAGGGCTTTCAGGTGAAACGAAAAGCCGGCTGGGATACTCACGGACTGCCTGTTGAACTGGGAGTTGAAAAATCATTGGGAATCACCAAGGAAGAAATCGGAAAAACCATCAGTGTGGAGGAATATAATGCTGCCTGCCGGACCGATGTGATGAAATATACCCGCGAATGGGAAGACCTCACCACGCAAATGGGTTACTGGGTGGATATGAACGATCCGTATATTACCTACGACAATCGCTACATTGAAACTCTCTGGTGGCTGCTCAAAGAACTATACAAAAAAGGATTGCTTTATAAAGGTTACACCATTCAACCTTACTCTCCCGCAGCGGGTACAGGGCTGAGTTCGCACGAACTCAATCAGCCGGGCTGTTACCGCGATGTGAAGGATACAACCTGTATCGCGCAGTTTAAGGTGAAAAGTAAAGACAATACCTATTTTCTAGCCTGGACAACCACTACCTGGACTTTACCGAGCAATACGGCGCTTTGTGTGGGACTTAATATTGATTACGTGCTCGTAAAGGCTGCAAATCCGTATTCCAAAGCCGAGAATAATTATATACTTGCCGAAAATCTGCTTACCACTGTTATGGGTAAAACAGAGTACGAAGTGATTAAAAAAATGAAAGGTGCCGATCTGGTTGGAGAAGCTTACGAACAGTTGATACCCTGGGTTAATCCGGGCGAAGGAGCTTTCCGTGTCATTTCAGGCGATTTCGTGACAACGGAGGATGGTACCGGTATCGTTCACATTGCGCCCACCTTTGGTGCCGATGATGACCGCGTAGCTAAACAAACCGGCATTCCGCCCCTGATGATGCTTGATAAGGATGGAAACCGCCAGCCTATGGTAGATAAAACGGGTAAATTCTATACCTTCGATGACCTGGATAAGGATTTTGTTGAACAGTATGTCAATACCGCTTTATACAGCGAATTTGCCGGAAAATATGTAAAAAATGCTTACGATATTGCTTTGGGCGAAGCTGATGAATCGCTGGATATTGCCATCTGTATGATGCTAAAACAGCAGGGACTGGCTTTCAAAATCGAAAAACATATTCACAGCTATCCTCATTGCTGGCGTACCGACAAACCGGTGCTCTACTATCCGCTCGATAGTTGGTTCATAAAATCCACAGCCTGTCGCGAGGAAATGATTGAACTGAACAATACCATTAACTGGAAACCACAGTCAACCGGAACAGGTCGTTTCGGCAAGTGGCTTGAAAA
>Ga0116171_10001202_pt1 | contig 26240 bp, 29 predicted proteins | sample AD_JPNHW2_MetaG_FD_89798 | JGI IMG/M metagenome (GOLD analysis project Ga0116171, IMG submission 89798) | Active sludge microbial communities of municipal wastewater-treating anaerobic digesters from Japan - AD_JPNHW2_MetaG | ecosystem: Engineered > Bioreactor > Anaerobic > Digestate | place...
CTGAAAATGATCAATTTGATTACTCTTTTTGCCAGATAAATGCTGATTTAACAGATAAAAATAGTTTACGTTTTGCCCTTGGTGTTGGTTCACCAGAAAATATTGTGAAGCTTTTTTTCATGGGTTATCAATTTTTTGATTGTGTGCTACCGACTAGAGACGCTCGCCACCAACGACTTTATGTTTTCAAAGTTGATCCACAAACTCTTGATCAAAATGAGCTGAAAAAATTAGCTCTGGCTAATCGTCTTGATGAAATTTTTGACTACCTTTACATTGGCAAAGGCATATTTGCAACCGATAAAACAGCCATTAGCACATTTTGTGATTGCCCCATTTGTCAAAATGCTGCAATAGCACCGCCAGTCAGCAAAGCCTATTTGCACCATCTTTTTAAGATTGGCGACGCCAGTGCTTTTCGTTTAGCTAGTTTACACAATTTGCGCACTTATACACAAACTATGGAAATTCTGCGTCGTTAATTGAGTAAATGAAAAAAGCTAATGCCACAAGCCGTGATCTTTGAGAGCTTTTTTAATTTGTAAAAGTTCAATTTCAATTTTCTTGATTTTCATCTGCAAATCAAAATCCTCCTGAGTTGTGATGTCTTCGTCTATAAAATAATTGATTGGTTTATGAGTTAAATTGCTAATAGTTTTTAGGGTAGTCACTGGTGGTAGCGCACGCCCCTTTTCATAAGCACTGACGGTACGATCAGATAATTTCAAACCATAAGCTAATTCTTTTTGGGAAAGGGCAGCTTCTATTCTGGCTTGCTTAATCTTTTGAGAAATTTTGTCTGTTTTTGTCATATTTTGTTTGCTTGACTAAATTTAGATCAAATATTACTCTATTCTTATTAGAAAAAATCTAATTTTAATATGTCTACTTCTTTAATTAAAAAATCTGTTTTAATTGTCGAACCTAATTTGCATCAAAAAAAGCCTTATGTTTTTCTTGATCAAAAACTTTTTAAAATAACCAAAATTAGCAACTCTTTAATGGCCGCGGACAAGTTACAAAAACAAAAATTCGATTTAATTTTTTTAAGTTGCAGTTTTTCTAGTAAAAAACTATTTAATTTTCTTGAATCATTCAAACAAGCCAATAAGACTAAAATCGTTCCTTTAATTCTAGTTGTTGATTTTAGTCAACCCTTTAGTATTGTTCCAGGATTAACCTGGAATAATCAACTGGGCCTGCTCAGTTCCATTTCTTTGGAGAAAGAACTACAGACACTTCTGGCTAAATTACTCTAATACTAATTTGTAATCTTCTTGTAACCTACTCTAATTATAATGGGCTTAAGCCAAAATAGAAGTTGCTATTTGCCACAACAACTTGCATTTTGTGAAGCTTAAAGCAAATAGATGTTAAAAAAACAACCAATCAAAAATTTAGCTAAGCGTTATAGACCTAGAGAAAAAGCCGAAAAATATGGTTTAAAAGCCTTAAGTAATTATGAGCTTTTAGCCTTAATCATTGGTAGCGGGCACAAGAATTGCAATGCTTTAGAATTGGCTAAAAAAGTTGAAAAACACTTATTGGCACCAAACGCAATTACACAAAATCAAACAAAGGAAGAGCAAAAACTTTTACAAATTCCTGGCATTGGCGCAGTTTTGGCCAGTAAAATTCTAGCTAGCTTAGAGTTGGGCCAACGCTTGGCACAAAAAAGTGATACAAAACAAATTAATCAGCCAAGCAAAATCTTTGAATTATCTACAGAATTGGGCAATAAAAAACAAGAATACTGTTTGGCTTTTTATTTAAACGGTCGCCAGGAATTACTAAGTAAAAAAACACTAGCCATTGGCGGTTTAAATTACAATTTTATGGAACCACGAGATATCTTTGGGCCAGCTTTTACTCTGGGAGCCAGCAGTTTTATTTTAGTGCATAATCACCCCTCAGGAGATCCTCGGCCCTCAGATGATGATTTGATTTTAACAGAAAAAATTGCTAAGTTAGCTGACTTAATGGGCATTAAATTGTTGGATCACTTAATAGTTTGCAAAAACAGCTATTTTTCGATTAAAGAACACTTTGGCGAATTATTGGATGTTTAAGCTTGATGCTTGATTAAAACTCTATCGGTTTGATCAATCAGTTGATAACCAGCCCGGGCAAACTTTGTCCTAATTTCGTCGGCTTTAGTAAAATCTTTTTCTTTGCGTGCCGTTTCTCTTTGTTTAAAAAGTTTTTGCAAGTCTGGCGGTAAAGTGTTAACTGCCACCAATTTTTGGTCACTTATTGGCAAATCAGCTTCACTCATAGCAATCAAACCTAACCCAAGTATGCGATCAAATTCCAGTAGCAAGCGATATTTTTGGGTGTTGCTTAATTGACTTTTCAGCACTTGCCAAACAACACTTAAAGCTTCAGGTGTGTTGAGGTCATTTTCGACAAAAGCAAAAAATTGCTGCAGCAACTTTTGAGCCTCTTGATCGGCTTGCGTTGTCGACGGAGCGATTGATGCAGGATGGGCCAATTCCAATTGGCGCTTTTTTTTAATCGTCAAATAAGCTTGCAAGAGTTTATAAAAAGCATTTTGACTGGCTGTAAGACTTTGAAAAGTAAAATTTTGTTCACTACGATAATGACTACTTAAAAAGAGTAAACGTAAAGCCGCTGGTGTAAAACCTTTTTGCAAAATGTCATCAATCGTATAAAAATTATTTAGTGATTTGCTCATTTTTTGACCATCAACTAGTAAAAAATTGTGGTGTACCCAAAATTTAGCAAAAGGTTTTTTGCCAGTATAGCTCTCCGATTGAGCAATTTCGTTGGTGTGATGAACAGCAATGTGGTCAACTCCTCCAGTGTGAATATCAATTTGTGGCCCGAGATGCTCAATACTCATGGCGCTACATTCAATGTGCCAACCTGGAAAACTACGCTGATGCCATGGGCTGGGCCAAACCATCTGCCGCTTTTCGCCAGCTTTTTCAAATTTCCACAGAGCAAAATCACTCGGATTTTTTTTGCCTGTCACCTCACCTATTCGGCTAGCTCGCAAAGTACGACGTGGATCGTGACCAATCAATTCACCATAAGTTTCAAGTTTTGACGTGTCAAAATACACTCCTTCATTTTCGATTACATAAGTAAAACCTTTTTTTCCCAAAGTTAAGACCATTTCCAATTGACTCTGAATATGTTCACTAGCGCGACAACTAAGCGTAGGTCGTAAAATTCCCATTAAATCCATACTGTAAAAAAAGTAATCTTCAAATTTTTTAGCTATTTCCCAAGCTGTTTGACCATATTGACGGGCACCTTTTTCCATTTTATCTTCACCTTCATCTCCATCAGACACCAAATGACCTACATCCGTGATATTTTGTACATGCTTCACATCATAACCAGCGTGACGCAAAACACGTACCAAAACATCATCCATTACGTATTTACGTAAGTGACCAATGTGGGTGTAATCATAGACAGTCGGTCCACAAGCATACATTTTCACTTGTTTGGGATTTTCGTCAGCAACAGAACCAGTTGTCTCTTGTATAGATTTAAATTCTTCCACTTTTTTGGAAAGCGTATTATAAAGTCGCATCGCAGATCATTGTAACTGGAGAAGTCAGTTTTGACTAGCCAACTAGCTAAATTACTAGCTATCCACCTGAGTTAGTTGTGTTCTTCGACTTTGCAAAAGAGTGGCTGTTTGCTGCTTTTTACTTCCAATTAATTCAAGCGGACCTTTTTTTGGACTGCTCGGTGGAATTATAGTAGTTTCCTTAGCTAATTTAGCCTCTTCTTCTTTTTTACGCTGCTCTGCTTGGAGCTCTTTTTGCTTTTGATTTTGCTCCTCTTGAAATTTTTGCCGTACATAAGCCTGCTCTTCGCTAGTTAATTGCTGCCAATTGCGAGCAATTTTGGCTTTTTTAATTTTTTTCTCTGGCGAATCGTTTTGATTAATTTTAAGTAAAAGGTCAATATCAAAAAATGATTTAAGGGTGTTCACAACGTCTTTACTAGGCCGTACAAACAATTCATCTTTTAAATTAGTGACGCGTCTAGGATTATCATGATATTTACCAAATTCACTAGAAACTTCTCCCGCTTGATTAGCATTAGCTGCTGCTTGTTGTTTAGTAACCCCCGTTTGACCTAAAACCGAAGCCTGTTGCGCAGTTTGTTTGTTTGCGGTGGCGGCGGCAGCCGCATTAGAATTTTCATATTCATCACTAAAACCAGAGTCAAAAGTTTGGCGAAAACCACCATCAGGTCTAATTTGCATTTTTGTGCCGGTGTTGAAAGCGCCAAAATCTGCCATAAATTTGTTTTACACCTTTTGTAAGCCGTCAGCTAAATTAACCAATTATGGATTCAAGTGTTTTAATTGGACAATTTGTTTACTCCTCTCCTCCAATTCTTTGATTTTCTTGGCGGCATCAGCAGCCTCTTTTTGAGTGAGTCTTTGCTGATATTGTGGAGAATTTTTTATTTCTGTCTGCATTTTATCAAGTTCTTCAGTAATTTTGCTTCGATCTTCTTCTTCCTTATTTTTTTCTAAAAGAGCGAGCTCTTCTGCTTGAAAAGTTGAATCTGCTTCATTGGTTGCCTCTGAAGTTTGCTCTGTTGAAGTTTCTGTCTGAATTTTTCCCAAAATTCCTTCTGCCTTGGTGGGAGTAGAATTCTGGCTCGGTGTTTTGTGCTCTTCGAGCAATTGCTGCAGCGCAGCTAAAGGGTCTTGACTATTTACCATACAATTATAGTAACAGAAAAAAGCCAATTTAAGCAAGATTGAGGTCTCAAGATTGGGGTCCATTAAATAAACTTCCCCGCAGCAAGTTATGGGGAAATCTACTTGATTACAATAATCTTAGATCAAGATTAGATTAAATCAATTTGATTTTTACCTAAGCGACGATGATTGGTCTTTTTTTCTTTAGTTTGTCGCATTTTACGCAAAGCGGCGTTAGTGGCATCCACAATGGCATCGTAAAAATCGTAGCCATCGATCTCTATCCATAAGTCTTTGCCTGGTAATTCGATGCTATATTTAACACTGACTTTTTTATTGCCAGTTGATCTCTTAGTATCTTGTTCCAAATAAACAGTGATTTTGCTTACTTTTAAATCTTTTAGTTTCTCTAACTTATGGCTTTGTCTTTGAATAAATTCTCGCAAAGCTCTCGTAACCTTCAGACTCTTTGCTTGAACAATGATGTTTGCCATAATTTCCCTTTCAATTTTTATCACCAAGATAAAAGCTAACTAATAAAAAAAACGACCCCCAATTAGTATTTACCTAACTGTAGAATCGTTAATGCCATCTGACTTTAGAATAGCAAAAAAGCGAAAAAAAGCAAGTTGAATGTCCTGGTCACGGACATATGCCTGATTCTCATTGCTCGCTTTACTTGCTAAAGTCTCATATGTATCGTGACCCAATCACAACGATTATATTTCTCTTCTACCCTCAAGTGCTCTAGCTAAAGTAACGCCATCAGCATATTCAATGTCTGCTCCAATTGGTAAGCCGTGACCAATGCGACTAATTAGAATTTCATCCTTGTTTTTTAAATTAGAGTTAGCAATCATTTGCTTAATATAAAGGGCTGTAGCTTCTCCCTCCATCGTTGGATTGGTCGCCAAAATTAACTCCTTTACTCCACTTAAACGTTTAAGTAAATCTCTCAAGTAAAGCTGATCTGGGCCGATATTATTTAAAGGAGCGATGCAGCCGTGTAAAACGTGATAGAGACCATGATATTTTTCAGATCTTTCAAGCGCTAATAAATCTAGTGGCTCCTCCACTACACATAAAAGTGAGCTGTCGCGATTTTGGTCACTGCAAATCGAACAGGGGTCAGTTTCAACTATGTTGTGACAAATAGAACACATCACGGTTTCTCTTTTTAAAGCCAAAAGTTTGTCAGCAAAGTCTTCTATTTCAGTGGTTGGATTATGCAGCAAATAAAAAACCAAACGTTGAGCCGATCGCGGGCCAATACCGGGCAAACGTTCAAATTTTTCTACCAACTGGCGTACTGCTTTAGGTAATTTTTGCATATATATATTTTAAGCCTTTTAATTAATTAAGAGACCTTCCCACTTAGTCAATTTATCTTGTTTAAGTGTGAAAACCTTAATTATTCTTCTACATAATCAATAGAAGTATCTTCTAACTGATTCTCCCAATTTTTAGTTTTGTTCTTCTTCAAAAATGCTTGAGTTAAAGTCCAAATGTGCTTTTCGACTGCTTCGACACTTTGATTAGTATCAATAATTTGCCAGCGTGAATGAGACCCATTTTGTTTTAAATCTGCTTTAGCTATTTGTAAGTAAGCTTGACGAATTTTTTCATGAAAGCTCTTATCTTCATAATCAATACGATTCGAACCCTCAAGACTCATCCGTCTTCCTAAACCAATTTCAACTGGTGCATCAAGTAAAAAAGTAATATCTGGGTAAGTTTTTTTGGTAGATATATCATTCAATTGTTCAATAATCTCCACACCAAAACCCCTAACTATGCCTTGATAAACCACGCTACTATCGCGAGACCGATCCATAACTACCACTTTTCCTAATTCTAGTGAAGGCAAAACAATTTCACGATAAATTTGTGCTCGAGCAGCCTGAAAAAGCAAAACTTCTGTGGTGTAAGCCATCCCTACATTTTTATTTGACAAAACAACTTCTCGAATTTGTTCGCTAATTGCCGTGCCACCAGGCTCACGCAAGACTACTACGTCTTTGCCAGCTTCAACTAGATGCTCTTTCAACCTCACGACTTGAGTGGTTTTACCAACTCCTTCGCCACCCTCTAGAGTAATAAGTAGGCCCTTTTTTTTCATTGATCAAATTCCTTAATTTAATTGCTAAAATGACTCGCTTCAATTCCAAAAAATAGTTGTCTCAGCCAGAGTAGCACCGGCGCTCTGGTTTTGTAAAGCTGGAGGATTAGGATCTATGTCTGTTTTTGACTCATCATTTGCTGCTTTCTTTACACCAACTAACTGTGCTCCAGCAATCATCATTTTTAATTCTAAGAATTCGTCTGTTTGCGGTTGCGCCGTTAAATGCCAGACTAATTCGTCTTTAATTTTTCTCTGAAAAAGAGGGAGTTTCTGTTGCATTTGATCAAGAGCTGTAGCACTGTGTTGCCAATCCAAAATTTCCTCTTTAAAAAATTCCGTGATCCAAGGTTGCAGCGTGGTTTCTACACCAGTAGTTTCAAATAAAAAATTGCGCAAGAAACGTAAAGCTTTGAAAGTGTGATCTCTTTTATTGATAATATCCAATTCATTCATGCTAGGCTCAATTTGAAAAAATCTGGCTTCTTTATTTAGAAATAATTTAGCATTGACTAGGCGAGCATATAAATCGGCCTGCACATTAATATCTAAGTGTTTAACCAAAGACATTATTTCTGTAAAAAGCAATTCAAGATTATGTGCAACGTCACCTTCTCCCAAATTAACAGTTTGTTCTTTCAGCGAACTGAAATCACCCTTAAATTGGCCATTGACTGGAAAATCACCCTCCGTAAGAGAAAAACTGGGCCCCATTCTATATTTAATAACGCGCAGCATCACCATAAAATCAGTCAACTCCAACCACCAAGATTTGGGAGGAGGTAAGTGTTTATGGGCTTGCTCGCTATTGACTTGCAGTTTGTGATGTTCGTCTTCCCATTCTTCTAATTCATCCAGTGCCGTCTTAAGCAACCCGTCTTGCGGTTCTTCTATATTAGCAATTACTAAAACTGGATGTTCTTTTTTTCTGTAACCTATTGTTTCAAATAAAGTAGCAAATTGTTCTTGATTCCTCATTATCACTTACTACCGGTGCTACCAAAACCACCGCGATTGTGGGCACCGAAAACTGTTAATTTTTCTAAAGTAATTTTTTCTCTTTTTAAAATAATTATCTGCACTAAGCGTTCACCTTTTTCAATCTGGACTGCTTTTTGACTGAAGTTATACAAAGCCGCCTGATATTCATCCTCATTTCCTCGATAATCATAATCGCCAATGCCAATGCCGTTAGCCATCATTAGGCCTTTTTTATAGAGAGAACTGCGAGCTGATAAAAGCACAAAATAGCCTTCTGGCACTTGTAAAGCAACATTAAGCGGCACTTGAACAACTTCTCCAGGATTGATAGTGCTAGCTAAGCGGCTGTAAAGGTCAAGAGCCGCTGCTCCATCACTTTTATATTCTGGCAAAGGCAAAGTTTGATCAAAAAGCTTAATTTTAACTTTCATGAGTACAAAATCCGATCTAATGCTAACATAGCTTTATGCAAATGGAAACTTTCACTTTAGGAGCATTGCAAACTAATTGCTACCTACTGATTAGCGATGCCTCTCAAGCTGCAGTGATCATTGATCCCGCTGATGAGGGTGATTTTCTTAACGAAGAATTGCTGCGCCGCAATTTGCAGCTAAAAGCCATTGTCCTTACGCATGGTCACTTTGATCACTGCTTGGGCTTACTTAGTTTGAAAAGTGCCTGGCAAGTGCCAGTCATGATGAATTTTGCTGACCAATTTTTGCTAAAAGGCGCCAAAAGTAGTGCGCGCCATTGGCTCGGCATCGAGAGTGATCCGGTACCACCAGCCGATTTTGATTTGGCGACACAAAATAAAATTACCCTGGTCGATGAAAATTTTCAAGTTATTGCTACTCCTGGACATACCCCAGGGAGTATCTGTCTATTACATAAAAAAGATAAACTTCTGTTTAGTGGTGACACCATTTTTGCCAATGGAGATGTTGGTCGCACCGATTTTGCTTATTCTGATCAAAAAAAGATGCAAGCCAGTTTAAAACAACTGCGTACATTACAACAGCAAGGTTTTTATGGAGAAGTTTTTCCAGGCCATGGTGAAAGTTTTTTTGCTTAAAAAAGCTAGCTTTAATTTACTTTAAGCTTTTTTAAATTCCAACACAAGTGTGCCAGCATCATTCAATTTTTCTTGACTTACTAGAATAAATTTAGATTGAATTTGTCCCACACTGCCACTAACAAATTTCACTCCACTACCAAAAATAAAAGGTTCTATCGTTAAAAACATTCGGTCGATCAAACCTTTTTGTAAAAATAAATTGTAAATACTGGCCCCACCGCAAAGGGCGACTTGTTTGATGCCTTGTTCGTTTAAATCAGTCAAAATTTTTTCGGGATTGTCTGCTGTAAATAATAAGTTTGGATCACTAAAATTAGCAAAACGAGCTGGCTGGCTGGTCATGACAATCGTTTTGCGTTTCATTAAAGCTTTACCAATGGTCAAAAAAGTTTTGGAACCCATAATCATGGTACCAATGGCTTTACTTTTTTTGGCAAAAAATTGACGATCTTCTTGACTAGTCCAAGTGGTTGAAGATAAATGTTCTTGGTTTAAGGGCGCAATAAAGCCATCAATGCTCATCGCTGCAAGTAAAATTACTTCTGGTTTATTCATGGATGATCTCTCCTTGGCTGGCTATTTCGCTGTAAGCTGCTCCTTTGTGCCAATCAACATTAGTAAGTAGCGGTGAATAAACATCATCTTCAAGGGCAATTTTGCTATCTTCTAATTCTTTTTGGCTTGGTACGTGATTAACAAATTGCACTTTGGCTAGATCAGTTAATAAAACAACGGGAGTTGCCTCTTTAACTTCACCCATCTCAAAAGTTGCTGCCACTCCCAGCGCCTCAGCGACATTAACTTGAACCATTTGAATTTTGCGAGCAAAAAGATCAGTTTGCCCAATATAGTTGTTCAGGGCTTTAAAACCACAATAAGCAATAGCTGTCCCAATCACTCCCCAACGCAACGGAAAAGAGCGACTATCGGTGATAATCACGCCAAAATTTTGCAGTTTATATTTTTGACGCAGATGTTGCCAAACCTCATTAATCGTTTCTTGAAGTTTTTCTGGCCACAAGACAAAACATTCTTCTCCATTTAGGGAAGCGTTGGATTCATCAATGCCGGCATTAACCGCTAAAGTTGAAGCTTTAATCGTTAGCATCATGTCATATTTTGAAGAGTACGGCTTAGTAAAAAGTTCGGCCTCTTTTTGCACTAAAGCATGTTTCTCTGCCTTTATCTCTTCACTGCTAAAACCTTTTTGTTGGGTCTTTTCCTTTTTGACCAAACGACCTTGACAGTAACTAACAATTTTTGAACTAATCGCCAAGACTGAATTGTCTGGCAATTGCCCATTGAGTCGAATAGAAATGACTTCATCAATGACTGCTAGCAGATCATCGCCTGGTTTAATAATTCGAGATTTAAGTGCTTGAACTTGCATAAAATTAACTTGCAGCGCTATTGTAGCAGGCAAGATCAATGCGGACAAAACCAAGTCTTAACTATGCATTGAAGTATTTGACGATTCTTATATAAGTCGATATATTGTCCTCATGACACAACAGCTTTCTTCCTACCAACGTTTATTAAAAGAGATTTTAGATGAAGGTGAACGAGACAAAAGTCAGCAAGAAATTGATACTATCAGTAAAATAGCCCCTACTCCTTTACGTTTTAAGTTAAGTGAAGGTTTTCCCATTATCACTGAACGCAAAATCAGCGAAAAAATGTGGAAAGGTGCTATTGGTGAAATTATTGGTTTCATTAATGGTGCGCGCACTCAAAGCGAATTAGAAAAATATGGCTGCAGCTGGTGGAAATCTTGGGTGACTGAGGCCAAGTGCAAAAAAAGAGGCCTTGAAACTGGTGATCTAGGTCCAGGTTCTTATGGAGCAGCTTTTCACGATTTTCCCACTGCAGATGGTGGCACTTTTAATCAATTTCAAGAAATTATTGAACAAATCAAAGAATTACCTCACCTCAAAACTCATTTTATTAGTCCTTGGATTCCCCAATATACCATTCGTGGCAGCGGTAAAATCCAAAAAGTGGTGGTTTGTCCTTGTCACGGCTGGATTCACTTGCGTGTTCTCAATGGTAAATTAACTTTGCACATGTTCCAACGCTCTTGTGACGTACCAATTGGTTTGCCAGCTAATTTGGCCCAATACGCCGCTTTAACTATGATGATCGCAGAAGTCACTGGCTATGAAGCTTATGAATATGTGCACAGTTTTTCTGATGCCCACATTTTTGTCAATCAAATTGACCATGTCAAAGAATTATTGAAACGCCAAACTCGCCCCTTACCAAAAATGGTGCTGAAAAACAAAAAAAAGAATCTTTTCGATTACCGCGTAGATGATTTTGAACTCGTTGATTATAATCCTAATCCCGGAATGTGGGACATTCCTGTGGCTATTTAAAACATTAAAAATGATCTACTGAAAGAATCGAATGGAGCAAAATAAAAACAATTTTATCAATATTAACAATGCTAGAAAAAAAGAACAAATTGCAGTGATGCAAACCATTGCCGATCAAGCTCACTGTCCTTTCTGCAGCGAAAATTTACGTCTTTATCATAAGCAACCAATTCTCAAAGAAGGTCAGTACTGGCTGGTTACTACTAACCAATGGCCGTATAAGCACACCAAACATCATTTTCTTTTGATTTATAAAGAACACGCTACTAAATTAGCAGAACTAAAAGCGGCGGCGGGCAGTGAGCTGTTTACATTGATAAAAGAATTAGAGAAAAAATATGCTTTTGCAGGTGGCGGATTTATCATGCGTTTTGGCGACACTGACTTTTCAGCTGGCAGTATTAATCATTTGCATGTGCAATTGATTATTCCTGATGCGCTAGCCAAAGATTTTGAGCCAGTAAGAGTTAAATTAGGTTTAGAGTGGAACAAAAGAAAATAAGTTCAAATTTAGTTTTAGCAATTTTTAATCTAGGCTGTAACAATTTTTAACAATCGACCTGCTTTGCTCCAGTTTTTCAATTTGGCCAAATTCTCGAGCAGAAAACTTCACCAAAATTATTTCTACACCAAAACTTTGTAAAATTTCCAAACCATCCAAAACTGCATAACCTTTAGCGTAATAAACTTTTTTGATGCCAGAAACAGCAATTTGTTTGGCACAAATGGGACAAGGAAAAGTGGTGACAAACATTTCTGCTCCATCTAAGCTAAGACCTCTTTTAGCGGCTAAAGCAATCAAATTTGCTTCGGCATGAATTGAACTACTGGCATCAATTCGCACTCCTCCAGAAAAAGAGATGCGGGGATCACTATTTTTGTATTGCTGATCACCAGTTGGTAAATGTTGATTATAACTAGCTAATGCAATCTGGCCATTTTTAATCAACAAAGCACCCACGTGCCGCCACCAATCACTACTCTCACCTGATTGGATAAAAGCCTTAACCATAGTTTTTTGCTCAAAAGCTGATTTAGTCACTGTAATACCCAATGGCACTTTATTTTGAGCAGAAATGAGGTTTTTGTCCCAGCGTAGAAAAATTGGTTCAAAATACTTATTTTCTTTTTGCGCAAAAAATTTATTAGCAATGAAGTGCCCAATGTCATCATTGGTAAAAATTAATTGCGTTTGAGCAGCATTTTTTTGGCTCAGACTGTTTGAGTAAATTATATTATCGATTTCAAATAATTTAATTGATTTAACAATGTTAAATATATTCCATGATTTAATGGCTTTCTCTGCTAAAGTTACATCTAAAACCCGAATATCTTTTTTCAGATATTCTAATTCCTCAAAGGCTAAAAGCTCCTCTTTGCTTAAAAGATAAAGTTCCGCTCCCTTATATTTATTAAAAAATTCCTGATAACCACGATGCAAAACTGGTACATAAGCAAAAACAATTTGTTTCATATATTATTAAAAATTAATCAATTATTGCGTAACTCCTCTAAAACTTCTTCGATACTTTTGATTAACTTAGTGCGCATACGATCCTCAATTTTACGAGCAGTATTGATCTGCATTAAACGAATTTTAGCGGTAGTCGAAGTAGTAGCCATTGGATCTAAAACTACCACTTTGCCACAAAATTTTTCTAAGTTTTTAATAGTTTTTTCATCATAAGTTTGAGCCGTAGCAACCAGAACATCTGGTTTAATTAATTTAATTAAACCAAATCTCTCTCCACCAGCCTCTTTAAGCACCACGTAGTCAACGCTCCGTAAATGGGTCAACATTTCCATGCGCTCATCCTCAGGTACAATTGGTCGATTGGAACCCTTGCGCTGACGCACTTTTGCATCACTGTCAACACCAACAATCAAGACGTCACCATACTCACGAGCCTTGTCGCAATAACGTGCGTGACCAATGTGCACCAAATCAAAAGAGCCTTGAGTTAAAACAATTCTCTTTTTTTCTCGGCGTAAACGTTTCACAATGGGTACAATATCACGAGCTTGTAAAATAATGCGCGCACTGCAATCATTCATAAATGTTTTTCGCAACCTTTCATAGGCATATTAAACCACAAAATTTCGTCATAAATGATAAGGTACTTGTTGCTTGAAGCTAACCTGTTTTATATGATTCAAGATTTGTGCGACTGCCAATTTTTTCTCTGGTGTAGCTAATGCAAAGAGGGCTTTTATTTCTGTTTCACTTTTATTCTTGTCAATCAAATAGCTCAATACTTGGTCTGCTAATTCATAACTAAAACCCAGTTCAACCTCATCACTTTGACCCGGCCACAAACCTGCAGAGGGAGCTTTTTGCAAAAAAACTTCTGGTAAATTCAGCTCCTGAGCTAACTGACGCACTTGCGTTTTATATAAAGTGAGCAAAGGTTCAACGTCAGATGCTTCATCACCAAAGCGAGTGAAATAACCTAAATAATGTTCAGTTTTATTTTCCGTACCTACTACTAAAGCATTCTTAAGTTTAGCAAAATCAAAAGTTGCTATCATTCGAGTTCTCGCCATCAAGTTACCCTTGCGTAAATTATCGGTTGTTCCAATTTGCAAAGAAGTAATAGCGGCATCAACCATTGAAGTAATGTTTAGTATCTTGCGATTTTGGGGAGGAATTTGCCAAAAATCTAAAATCGTTAAGGCATCAGTTATGTCTTGACGCTCATAAGGTAATAGAATCGGCCAAATTTGTTCTTTGGGCAGAGCTAGAGCAAGTAACGAAAGTGATAAAGCACTGTCTATTCCACCAGAAACAGCAATCACTCCGGCGTGTTTAGAAGTGTTTGAAAAAGTTTCTTGTAAAAAAAGGACAATCGCCGAAATCTGTGCTGGAGCATTAAGCTTCATCTCGTACATAGAAAAATCTTTTAGCTTTTCTTATGTCTGGTCGTTGTTTTAGCTGGCAATTTGGCCGTACTTTTACCCTGATTTTTGCCCTGATTTTTATTCTGATAATAAATCGCATCGTTGGCGAAAAACAGTAAATAAATAATCGGCAAAATACTCATGGTATTAAGGCAAAGAAGAGCCAAAAACCAAACTATTTGATGGCCACGCGCAGCGCGCCATAAAGACAAGGCGCGCAAAATCATGTCTATTAAAAACAAAGAGAGTAAAAGTATTACTATCACAGGATAAAAAGAACAATATTCAAGAAAGTATTTATATGTAAACATACTTTTATTCTAGCACAATTTTAAACAAAGTTTAACTGCTTTGTCCTGGTCAAGGACATATGCCTGATTCTCATCGCTCGCTTTGCCTGCTAGAGTCTTACATGTACCGTGAGCTAATCATTCTCATATGTATCGTGACCTAGTCACTGCCTAGTTTTAATCTTGACCCCAACCATGTCAATTTGATCAAAATCTTGTCTAGCTAAATCCCAAAATTTTTCAGAAAGTTTCTGTGAATAAGTGCTAAATGTGCCTCTACCCATGGCGCTACATAAGCGGCGATCAAAATCTCTAATTTTATCAACCACTTGTTGTCCAATTCGGTGAAATTGCTCGGCGTGAGTGATTGGATCTTTTTTAAATAGATCATTAATTTGCAAAAATTCATCAAAAAGTTGTCGATTTTCTGCCACCATTTTAGCGTAATACTCCCGATATTTAGTCTGCGACATTTTGACCTCTCAATCAATCTATTTGGATAATTTATTTAACCAAATAAGTTATTTTTTTTAATATAATAATGTACTTTAGCATCTAACAAATCATTAAGACTAGTTCGATTGGCAAAAGCCTTTCTGACTTCGGTTGAAGAAACATCTAGCTGTGGAAAATTGTCTAAAGTAATCATTCCCTGACGAAGAGGAGAAAAACTAAAACCCAATCTTGGATAAACATAAAAAGGATATTTTTTTAGCATCAGCTCGTAATTTTGCCAAAGATGAAATTGCGCTAAATTGTCAGCACCAATTAAAAAAGAAAATTGACAATCTGGGTGTTGTTTGGCCAAGGCTTCTAGGGTCAAAAAAGTTTGGCTTTCGCCGTCGTGTTCTAGTTCATATTTTTCTATCAAAATTTTATCTTTGAGTAACGGCTTTTTTGCGATAATACTATTAATCATCAGTTTTAGCATCGCTAAACGATGCTCGTTGCTGACAAAACTTTTAGCAAAACTATGTTTGCCAACTGGCAAAAGCCAAATTTGGGCAAAAATCGTTCCATCGTTCAATGGTTTACTTAAAACTTGCTCAATCATTGCTTGGTGACCAAGATGCGGGGGATTAAAAGTCCCACCAAAAATGAGAATTTTCATTGTTATAATCGCACTTTAATTTTTGATCTTTTTTTTAGTTTGAGGCACAGTTTTAACTTTTTTAGCTCTTGTTTTCGAAATTGATGTTGAAGTTTTAGATTTGACTTTCGTTTTTTTAGACTTAGTTTTAGATTTAGTGTTAGACTTAATTTTAGATTTAGTGTTGGATTTAATTTTAGTGGTCTTGGTTACAGCTTTAGTTTGAGCTACTGCTCTAGTTTTTAGTTTAGAAGATGTCTGTTTTTTGCCTACGGATTTTTTGTTTTTAGTCATTCTAGCTTTCCACTCTGCTCTTTTTCTTTTAATTTCATCCCACTCTGCTTGAGTTAATTTGTAGTTAGGTTCTGGTTTTTTCCAAGAGGCAAAATCACATTTAGGATACAAAGAGCAACCATAAAATGGTTTGCCAAAGCGGGTATTTCTAACCACTACGTCGCCTTCTCCGCACAACGGGCAATGCTGTCCTGCCAAAGTTTCAACAAGATTGTGGGTATATTTACAATCTGGAAAACGGCTGCAGCTTTTAAATTTACCAAAGCGACCTGTACGAATAACCACTTCTCCCTTTCCACACTCTGGACATTTCTCACCAGTTCTTTCTACTGGGACTTGAACTCGTTCGGCTTGTTGAGTGACCTCAGCAATCTTAATGGCCAAAGGTTGATAAAATAAGTCAATAACAGCCACCCAATCCTTTTTACCAAGGGCAATAGCGTCTAAATCTTCTTCCATTGAGGCAGTAAAATCATAATCCATTAAATTGGTAAAATATTTAACTAAAAAATCACAAACGGTGATGCCAATTGGCGTTGCAAAAAACTTTTTTTGCGTTCTTTCCACATAACCTCGGTCGATGATCACTGAAATAATAGAAGCATAAGTACTTGGTCGTCCAATCCCTTTTTTCTCCAGTTCTTTTACTAAGGAAGCATCATTGTATCTAGGTGGTGCTTGAGTAAATTTTTGCAGCGAAACTGAATCAAGATAAGACAAAGCATCATTTGCCTTAAGTTCTGGCAAAAGCTGATCTTCGGCCACAGAAAACAATCTACGCCAACCATCAAACCTCACTACAGAACCACTACTGCGCAATAGATATTGATTTTTATTTTCTTTGGCACTAGCTTGAACCAAAATAGTCGTTTGATCATAAACTGCCGCTGTCATTTGCGAAGCCAAAAATCGACGCCAAATTAAATCGTAAAGTTTAATATGAGCTGGAGTAAGAGATGTTACTTTACCCATAATATTACTTTTATCAATTGCAAGATCAGTGACACGAATGGCTTCATGAGCCTCTTGAGCATTTTTAGATTTTTTGGCAAAAACTCTGGCCTTGGCTGGTAAATAAGCTTGACCAAAATGATTTGCTATATATCCTCGGGCTTTTTCAATGGCGCTAAAGGACAAATTAAAAGAATCAGTACGATGATAAGTAATCAAACCTTCTTCATATAACCTTTGTGCCAAATTCATGGTTTGTTTAGCAGAAAAACCAAAACTATTAGCGGCAGCCTGTTGCAGCAATGAAGTAGTAAAAGGTGGCAAACTTTGACGATTGCGCTGTACTTTTTCTACTTGAGTTACTTTGTAATCAGCTGTTAACAAGTCTTTGTTAATCGCTGCAGCAGCGACGGCATTTTCTACCTTAATCTTTTTTGCATTTAATTTTTCCAGTACAGCAATAAAAATATTTGCGTCGAGCGTGGCTTGAGGTTTGCCATCTTGAGCAAAAACTTTTTGCTCTTTGAGTAAACCAGCTTGAGCCAAAGCCACCGAAAACTCCCAAAATTCTTCCGGTTTAAAAGCAGCAATTTCCTTCTCTCTTTCGACAATTAAACGTAGAGCCACTGATTGCACCCGCCCAGCAGACAAACCACGACGCACTTTTTTCCACAGCACCGGAGAAACTTGATAGCCCACCAAACGATCTAAAACGCGACGAGCCTGTTGTGCATTAACCAAATCCAAATTAAGTTGACCTGGAGAAGCAATGGCTGCTTGCACCGCTTCTTTAGTAACCTCGTGAAAAGTGGAGCGATAAAAATGATTTTCATTTTTTTTGTCTTGCAGTAAAAACTTAATATGCCAAGCAATGGCTTCGCCCTCACGATCCGGGTCAGTGGCTAAATAAATTTTATCAGCCGTTTTGGCTAATTTGCGCAAAGTTGCCACTACCTTTTTCTTATCAGCACTAATTTCATAAACTGGTTGATAGTGATTAGCCAAATCAATCCCCAAAGTTTTTTTGGGCAAATCCCGCACATGTCCAACCGAAGCCTCAATCATATATTGATTACCTAGATAATCTTTTAGTTTTCTTGCTTTGGTAGGTGATTCAACAATGATTAAATCCATAATAAAAACTTTCTTTCAAAAAATGCGCAACAGTTGCTCATTTTAGCCTTATTCTAACTTACTAAGCAATACTTACCCCATTTTTTGATAATTTTACCTTGTAATTCTAGATCAAATAAGAGTTGATTTAATAAGGCAGGATCAAGTTTAGTGCTTATAAGAAGGTCTTCAAAAGCTAACTCCGGATAAAAAGTTAAATTTTCAAGTAAAATTTGCAATTGAGGATTGTTTTGTCCATGTACGTTATTTTGAGCGGTGACAGCCTTTTCTCCATTCGTCGTTGGCGGTAAAAATCCAAAATGATAGTCTTCTTGCATTTCATTTAAAATATCAGCGGCACTGTTAACTAAAATTGCACCCTGAGTAATGAGCATTTTTGTGCCCTCACTAAAAGGATTAGTAATTGGACCAGGCACCGCCATTACTAAACGACCGTAGTCGTTAGCGTAACTGGCAGTAATGTGTGAACCACTGTGTTTGGCAGCCTCAATAATTAAGGTTGCCTTAGACAACCCCGCCACAATGCGGTTACGAATTACAAAATTAGCTGCTCTAGCTCGAGTAGCTGGCGGAAATTCACTGATAAAAATTGCATTTTGTGCCAAAAATTCTTGCATCGTTTTTTTCTGACTAGCTGGAAAACAGTGATCAAAACCAAATCCTAACACAGCAATAGTTTGACCTTGATGATCAATAGTTGTCTTAGCGGCGGCCAAATCAACTCCATACATAAAACCAGAAACAATAGTTTTACCAGCGGCAATAAGTGGTGGAATTAACTTTCTAATAACCAATTGGCCATAAGCAGTCATTTTACGTGTCCCAACCACTGAAATAGTATTGGCAAAAGCAGTTTGCCAAGCCGAGCTGCCCACTTTAATCTGACTTTTGATAAACAAAACAATGGGAAAATCATCAGTCATAAGTAGCAGTTTGGGATAGTGCTCTTCCTCAAAAGTTAGTACTTGAATACCCGAAGCCTCTAGCTGGGCTAAATTGTCTAGTAAATTGTGTTCTTTTTTAAATTTTTTAATTGATTCTATCGTCTTTTTTGAAAAAGAAATTTCTTGCCAAATGTGGGCGCGATTGACCCAAAAATCCTCAATAGTTAATTGACGTTGTTGACTAACTTTGAGAATTTTCATGATAGTTTTAGGCCCCACTCCATTTAAAGAGGTCAAAAAAAGCAAAAAGGCTTTGTGCAAATGAATGTTGTCTATATATCTCATACAAAAAAGATTATGCAACGACAAAGTTACAAGAAGTGTGATCAAAAAAAAGTTGCTTTAAAAAATCCAATTTAGAATTTGCGCAATGACAGGAGCAGCGTCTTGAGAACCCTCACTATAAATTTGGTTTGTGTCACTTTCTATTAGAACAGTCATTATTAATTTATCTGGAAAGCCATACTTTTGAACTAAGGTTCCCCATTCTTTTCTATCTGGTAAAGCGGTAGCAACTAAAGCATTGCTAGCACTTGCCGCCTGAGTGTCAGTGATAGTGGCACTAAGAATTTTTGCCCGATCAATACCCACAATGGCTGTTACCCAAGCATGAGTTTGACGATAGCCTCGTTCATCTTCCACTCCAAATTCAGCAGTGCCAGTCTTACAGGCAATCATGCCTCGATCAATTTTTTCACTATCTGACAAATTAAGATCGGCTAATTGAGCAGCCAATGCGGTATTATAAGGAAACAAGGGATAAGCTGTGCCTCCTTGACTACAAGCAGCAAGCATACCCGATAATACTATTTCTAAATTTTTGTCATCAACGGCCAAATCTCTACAATTTTGCTGCAGTGCAGGCAACAAAGAACTCTGGCACAAACTACCATGATTGGCAATCGCTTGAGTCATCGAAGCAATTTGAATTGGCGTCACTAATAAGTCGCCCTGACCAATGCCAAAATGATAAGTATTCCCTAAATACCAACTCTCTCCTCGTTGTGCTTCTTTCCATTTTGGATCAGGGACTAAACCACTAGCTTCTTGCTTAAGTTGTAAACCAGTCGGACTACCAAGACCAAACATTCTGGCGTAAAGAGCCAATTTTTCTGGACCCAATTTTTCGGCAGTTTTGTAAAAGAAAATATCATTACTACGGGCTAAAGCCTGCTGCACATTGAGAACTCCTTCCACTCGACCATATTGAGTAAAATACCAGTTGGCATACTCAAAATCACCAACTTTAAGTGTGCCTTGATCATCAACAACACTATTGGCGTCAATCACTCCCTCCTGCAAGGCTGCTAAAGCCGTCACTAATTTAAAAATTGAACCAGGAGGATAAGTGCCACTAATACTGCGATTGAAAAACACTTGCTGTTCGTCGCTTAAATAATTATTAATCTTTTCAGAACTAACTTGTGGATCTCTTTTGTATAAATTATTTAAAAAACTTTCCTCAAAAACATTAGCGTCAAAACTTGGTGTGCTAATTAAAGTTAAAATTTCGCCATTATTAGCGTCCATAATAATGACCGCACCTTTTTTATCACCCATTGCTTGATAAGCTAGCTGGCTCAAGTAAGGATCGAGAGTGGTTGTAATATTTTGCCCATAAATTGGTTCTTCCATCGCCACTAAACGTTGCGTTTGACCCAAAGCATTAATTTCAAATTTACTGACGGAACCTTTGGATTGCAAATTTTGATCAAAAAATTGTTCCAAACCCATTCTGCCTAAGCGACTAGCAATCGCCAAATCAGGATTTTTGTCTAAATCCTCTTGTAGTACCGGAGATAAATATCCCAGCACAGAAGATAGCGCTTCTTTGTATGGATAAACTCTATTAAATTCATAACCAATGCTAGCGCTGTCAGTAGCTAATAAATTTAAGGCCTCATCTTTACTAATAAAAACTTTATCACTGTAAAGCTGATCTTTTTTGAGATATTTAAAATACTGTTTATCATTTCTGACCAAAGCTTGGCCAAAACGATCTAGAAAGATTGCTCTTTCCGCTGGATTATGTTTAGTAAAATAACGATTATTCTCTGCTAAAGTAAAAAAATGGGCCCCTTGAACTATTTGCACATCCATCAAGCGCGCTGTTAAAAGACTAAAAGTAATTAACAAGCAAGTAAATAATAGTAAAAATTTAAGCCGCATAATTTTTAAAGTTGACCTTGTAAAGGTAAAACAAAAAAGCTGGTAAATGAATTAAGTAAAAGAAATTAAATTGTAAATTGGCCATTTTTGCGATTATCAAATTCAGCAAGCAAAAAAGTAAGAATTGCCAAAAAATTTTGCCTACCAACTTTTGATAAAAAAGATGAAAAAATAAGAGCAAAAAGGCCATCATCGGCCAAGATAATGAGTAAAAAATTGATAACACAAAGGCCATAATAAATAAAGCTGATAAAAGAAATTTCTGACCGCGGCGGCTAATAAAGTTATAAGACAAATAAAGAAAAAAAATGGGTAAACCAATGGTTGCCTCTAAACTTAAAATGATTAGTAACAAAAAAATATAAATTAGCATCTTTTGATTTATTTAATCTCCACTAAACTCACTTCGTAAAAATTAACTAACTGCTCTACCACTGCCGTTTTAGTAGCCAGGGCTTGATTATCCGATAAAATACTGGCAATTCTGCCGATCAGTAAGCCTTTTTCCAAACCAACTTGTGATGAAGTAAAAACTAATTCTCCAATTTCAATTTTGGCATCAGCAGCAATTTCAGTGAAAAGAATTTGACGACCATTTCCCTTTACAAGGCCTTTAACTTCCGTACTAGTCTGCGCTAAAATGCCAGTATCAATCATTTGTGGTAAAAGTAAAACCAAGGCCTGTTTTTCAAAAACTTGCTCAATTAACCCTAATAAAGTACCTTTATACAGCACTGCCGAACCAGCTTTGACTCCAGCTTGACTACCTGCCGCTACAAAGCTTTGGGCAAAGGAAATTACTGGAGCTGCAATGACAGTTTGCTCATAATTACGGTCACTATTTTCCAAAATTTTACGTAGTTCTTGGTTCTCTTTTTCCAAAGTTTCAATTTTGATCGAATTAGCTGCTGCTTCATTGTAACGATATTGTAAATCCTCTAATTTAGCCGTTAAATTCCACATCATGCCAACTCGGTGAAAGGGATAAGCAATTTTTTGTAAAAAGTAAAAATTTTTTTCTTTCCAAGCATTGGCCAAATTGGTTAAAAAAGCAAAATGAAGAAAATCCAAGAATTGTAAAAAAAACAAAACAAAAACTAGCAAAAATGCCAGAATATATTGTTTATTTTTTTCACTTAACATAAATTTTCGATTTCAATCGCCTCTAATTTAAGATACTTAGCCAAATCAATAGCTTTGGGTTTTTCGATTAAATTATTAGTAAACAAATAAAAACAATCTGGCTGCTCAAACACAAATTGTTCTTTCATTTTTTTTAAAAAATTCTTACTATCTAAAGCCAGATTACGTAAAGAAACTTGTTCATAAGATAATAATTTATCTTGATTAAAAAAACTTAATTCAGCACAATCATTAAAGAGATTCAACAAAAATTTGGCTTTAGAAAAGTTTCTTTTTTGCATTAAATAAAAATTGTAAAAAAAATGACGATCTATAAAAGAGACTTTTTGTAAAAAAGGAGCTGCTTCACCAATAGCTTGCTTTTCCAACAAACTAGTGCTGGGCGCAAGCAAAAAAACCAGCGCATACTGTTTCAGATCAAAGGATTTTAAACTTATATTTAAAGTCTTTTTTAATAGTCGCTCATCTGACAACAAATTTTTTTTGCATAAATCAGGAGTAAAAACACTTTGTAATAAAACTAAATGAGCAAAATCAATAGAAGATAAATCACGCACGTCTTTGGCTAAATAAAAAAAAGCGCCGCTACTATTTAAATCTATTAACAGCAAATGTTTAAAATTCCAAAAACTAACTGACGAAACATTAAAAAGTGAGTGCATCAAGAATAGATTTTACTACTAACCTAATTGATTAAGTAGTAAAGAGGCAGATTTCCACTTATTTTGACTAATTAAATTTTCTACTTCTTTAATTTTTGCCAAAGTAGCCTCATCTGCATTTTTTTTCATTTGACTCAAACGCTCCGCCATCATTTCTGATTTCAGTTCCAAAGCTTTGTCATATAAAATTTCGTCTAAGTTAGGCAATATTTTTTCTAAGTAAACAATTAGGTTCTCTTTTTTCTCATTATTTTTTTGATCTTCTGCATCAAGAATTTTAAGAGCACCAGCATATTCCTCACTAGTTAGCACTAATTCTAAATCGTGCATTACAAAATCATCCCAAATGACAGTTTCTAATTCATCTAAGAATTGATCTTTCTCTGAGTCAGCGATACTCGTCAAACCAAGCATTTCAAAAATATTTTGTGCCTTGAGTGCTTCATCGCCACCATCTTCTTGGTTAAGAGTATCTTTGTCCACTTGCTTATCAGCCGAATCTGCAGTTGAATCTGCGGCTGAGTCCACAGCCGAATCTGCTAACTTATTGTTTTTAAGTCTTTCTTCCTCTGCATTTTCTTCTGATTCCTGTTCTTCTGACTGTTCTTCTGGCTGTTTTTCTTCTGGTTCTGTTTCTTCTGGTTGAACATTGCTTGCAGCACGATTCTTTCTAAAATCATCAACAAATTCCTCTCCCACTGACTCCGGTGACTCTTCCTCCGGTGCCCGTTCTTCTAGTGCCCCTTCTTCTGGTGACTCTTCTTCTGGTGCCCTCTCTTCTAGTGACTCCTGTACGTCACCTACTCCCCTTTGTGCATCTTCTGCTTCTTCTTGCGTGTCTGCGACTGATCCTTGCACATCTGTTTTTGACTCAAGTCCTGACTCAGCCTCTGCCGCCGCTTTTTGCTCATTTTCTGTGTCAATTTTCTTTTCTAAATCAGCTAAAAAAGAATCAAAGTCAAATTTGTCGGTGGCTTTAGTATCTTCATTGCTAGATGCACTCTGAGCAGTGACAGAGGTAGATGACACCTGATCAACACGATCCGGTTCAGCGAGCAGTGATTGCTCCGTCGATTCTGCGGTTTCTTCTTTTGCTGCGGCTTCTGCTGTTGCAGGTTCTTCTGTTGTAGGCTTTTCTACCGCTGCAGATCCTGAAGATTGAGTTTCTGTTTCTTTAGCTAATCGATCCAATTCCGCCAGTAAGCGATCAATTTCTGTCGTATTGTCGGTGTTATTACTACCAGTGCTATCTATATTGTCACCATTTGCAGAGGTATTTGAAATATTAGAAGAAGCGGCATCGCTTGACGTGGCACCACTTCGATTGATAGCATCATCTTGAATCTGGGTCATAGGCAGGTTTCCGTATTTGTAAATTAATAGACTCTTTAGCAACTAATAATGTACAATCTCAATTTAGCATAGCTAAAACAAAAAAATAAGAGTCTATTTCATGGTCACTTATGATCACAAAGATGCAAATTAATCGTCAACAGCTCACAACCTTATTACAAAAATTAATTTTTGTGACTTTTAATTTACTTTTTTTTCTGACCCCTTTCATTTTTACTTGGATGAATCAAGAACTGTTTGAGTTTAGCAAAATGCTTTTTGTTTACTTTATAACCATCATTCTGCTTGCTTTATGGAGTATGAGGATGCTAACCGAAAAAAGATTAATCCTTAAAAGAAGTAAGTTTGATTACTTTATTTTGGCTTTTCTCGCCTCTCAAGTGATTTCCACTATTTTTTCATTGCATCAACGCACTTCGTGGTTTGGCTATTACACTCGATTTAACGGCGGACTGTTGTCCACTCTAAGTTACATTGCTCTCTATTATGTTTTTGTTTCCAACATCAAAAAAAATCAATTAAAAGCCATTTATCATAGTTTATTTCTTTCCGCACTCATGGTTAGTTTGTACGCTATTCCGGAACATTTTGGTCATTCGCCCAGTTGTTACATTGTAGCCAAAAGATTTGATGTTAGTTGTTGGGTACAAGATGTGCAAAATCGCGTTTTTGCCACTTTTGGTCAACCAAATTGGTTGGCTGCCTTTTTGATTAGTATCATCCCTCTTAATATTGACAAGCTGCTACAAGAAAAAAAACGCGCCAATCGCCTTTATTTACTAATCGTTTTAATTGTTAGTGTAATGGCCTTATTATTTACCAAATCTCGATCCGGCATGTTAGGTTTAGCTGGTGGTTTAGGTTTTTATGCTGTATGCCAAATACTAATCAATGGTCACAAGTGCCGTCAAAAAATTTTTAAATTAGCCTGGATTGTTGTGATGATCGGCAGTCTCGCCCTAATAATCGGTACACCTTACACACCCCAATTAACAGAAATTATGAAGGGCAAAACAACGGTTGCTCCAGAAGTAAGCACAACAAATGAGACAACAGAAATACAAGTTGGCGGGACCCCTTCAGAAGAAATTAGAAAAATTGTGTGGCAAGGAGCAATCAAAGTTTGGCAACGCTACCCTATTTTTGGTTCAGGAGTGGAAACTTTTGCCTATAGCTATTATCTGGATCGACCAGTGGCGCATAATTTGGTTTCGGAATGGGATTTTCTCTACAACAAAGCTCACAATGAACTCTTAAATTATTTGGCTAATTCAGGCTTAGTAGGGCTTTTAAGTTACTTAGCGTTGTTTGGCGCAATTTTCTATTTTGCGTTCAAACATTTTTTGGCAAATAAAAACGACAGTGAACTGCCAGCTATTTTAGCTGGTATGATTGCAATGTTTATTTCTAATTTCTTCGGTTTTTCTACGGTTGTCACTAATGTACTCTTATTCGGCTTTTTTGCCATGATCATTTTAGAAGAAAAAAACACAAAGGCTGATGATTATTTAGAAAATAAAAAGATTGATAAAAAGGAAAATTTATCAAATAATGAATACTATATTTATCCTTTAATTATAATCATTGCGCTATTTTTAATCAGCAAAGTTTTCTCTATTTGGCAAGCTGATTATTTATTTACTAAAGGTCAAAACGCTTTTAGTGCAGGTGATTATCAAACTGGTCTGACTAACATTCAAGCCGCTATCAAAAAATCACCTCAAGAAGCTTTATTTTATGATGAACTTGGTAATGATTATGCACAATTAAGCATTGCTTTTGCCAATGAACAACAAAGCACCGCTGCTGCTCAACTGGCACAGGCGGCGATTGCTAAGAATCGCCAGGCAATTGAGCTTAATCCAGTTCATCTCAATTTTTATAAAAGCCAAGCCAGAATTTATATCCGCTTAGGTCAACTCGATGCTCGAATGTATGCCTATGCTAAACAAGCTTTAGAAAAAGCCATTACTTTAGCTCCAACAGATGCCAAACTCTATTACAATTTGGCTTTGGTGCTAGAGATTATGGGTGAAAAAGAAGCCAGTATACAAACAATGGAATAC
>Ga0116171_10001207_pt1 | contig 26149 bp, 20 predicted proteins | sample AD_JPNHW2_MetaG_FD_89798 | JGI IMG/M metagenome (GOLD analysis project Ga0116171, IMG submission 89798) | Active sludge microbial communities of municipal wastewater-treating anaerobic digesters from Japan - AD_JPNHW2_MetaG | ecosystem: Engineered > Bioreactor > Anaerobic > Digestate | place...
CAATAATGTTTTTGCACTTGTTAAATCGGCAACTATCTGATTATAACACGCCTGAACTGTAGAAAAGCCCATGTTGTCATCATCGGCAGATGTTAGCCGGAGGATAACACCACGTTTATTTTTTGCTATGGCATAGGTTTGTTGATAATTCATAATCAAATGAAAATAGCAAATACCACGCATAGCCAAACATTGTCCCTTAATTTTGGTCTTTAGGGCGTCGTCGCCAGACGCATCAGGAAGGGCATCCATAATAATGTTTACCTGGTTGATGGTTTTATACATGGTAGTCCAAATCTTACCTGCATAACTTCCACCAACTTGTGTACGCTCCGGGTCGAAACGATAACTGTTTACAACAGAACCGCCGTAGTTGATTATACTAACAATATCGGCTCCTCCTAAGTCATAATACATACAATAACCCGGTATCCCGGCATAACAAGCCTCATTTTGACTGGTACCACCCTGATCACCGTTCATTAAGAAATAATGATAAGCAGAAGTTAGTACCATATTTAATCCGGCTGTGGTTGAAAGTATCTCCGAATCAATCGCGGTAGATGAATTGGTTGTTAATTCATCGCTGCAACTACTTACTGATAAAATCAATCCCGCAAGTAGCAAACTCTTAATTGTTTTATATATTTTTTTCATGAGAAATTACGTTTTAAAATGAAACCTGAATACCTCCCATATATACTCTTCTGGAACCTTGGATACCGTTATCGGAATTTGCATTTCCGTTGTAGTTGTTACCCTGAACACCAGTTTCCGGCTCAGAATAGCGCTTAGCTGCCGGGCCAAAAGTTAGCAGGTTATCTCCTGATAGATAAACACGTACATTTGAAAAACCGGCTTTCTTTACTAAACTACTGGGTAAAGTATATCCCAATGTTACATTTCTCAGACGATAGAAATCATTTTTAAATAAGTAAAAATCACTTGCTTTACTTGTGTTTGAGAAACTAGAAGCTGACCATCGTGGAAATTTTGCATTATCTCCAGGTTTCATCCAGGCATCACCGTCAACTAAACTTTGGATAATGCTCACACCATCACGAACGGTTGTGCGTTCCTTGTAAACATAGTCATACATTTTAGATCCGAAGGAAGCATACCACATGAAAGACATATCGAACCCATGAAGTTTGAAACTATTTGTGATTGAACCAAACGCTTTTGGAATTGCAGAACCGCAATATTGATAATCGTTTGTTGTTACCTTCGAATAATTCTCGGTTGTTGTCCATCCGCCATTGCCATCTTTAATCCAGTAACGCATATTCCCGTTTTCAGGATTAACCCCGGCATTTTTAGCCATGTAAAATTCATATAACGAATGCCCTTCTTCTAATTTATAACCTGCAGTACGCAATGTATAAATGTAAGATCCTCCAGGTAAATAGGTGACTTCATTTTTCAACGTGGAGAAATTTACATCGATATTCCATTCGAAATTATGGTTATGCATTGCTATCGCGCTCAATGTAAATTCAAAACCATTGTTGCGAACATCTCCTATGTTGGTGTTAATACCTTCTGCATTTCCAACCTGGGCTGATAGCGGAAGTGTCCTATAGTACAACAGATCTTTAGCGCTCTTGTTAAAGAATTCCAAAGTACCACTCAGACGATCAAAAATGCCGAAATCGAGTGCAATATTATACTGTTGGTTTTTCTCCCATTTTAAGTTTGGAGTTGCAACTGTTGTAGGTTTATATCCGGCCGAACCATACAAATTATCCGAGTCATAATAACCTTGATAAGCATACAGAATTTCATCACTGTCACTTGATGTTCCATCGCTTGTATTTCGGGGAATTAGTTTGTCATTTCCCGATGTTCCGAAACTTCCGCGTAGCGCAAGGTTATTCAACCATCCCATCTCTTTCATAAATTTTTCTTGTGAAATACGCCAGGATGTCCCGACTGAGAAGAAATTACCCCAACGGCTTTCTTTGCTGAAACGAGAAGAACCATCTCGGCGAATAGATCCAGACAGATAATATTTATTCATAAAGTTGTATTCTGCTTTTCCAAAAAATGAAAGCAATGAATATCGATCACGAGATGAACTGACGGCCCAGTTAGTTGTAGTTGAGGCTAATTCGTATTGGCCTATTTGCATGATGCCTTCTCCGTATCCATAATTGTATTGTTTGTTATTCGAATAGAATTCGTGTCCCAACATTGCATTTAAATTATGATTACCAAAAGATTTATCCCACGACAAAATGTTGTTCCAGGTAAGAGATAGCGTTTTGTAATTCGACCTTGAAGCCGATCCTCCGTTTGTCATAACGGTTACCCCATAGGGTTCTAGTTGTCCCTCGCCATGTACTGCTGAGCCATACGTGTAATAGTTTGTAGTAATATCGTCAATATTGGCTGCAGTTTTAAATTTGATATTATACGGTAATTTAAAATCAGCATAATAGTGGGATGTTATCATACCTGCTTCATTGCTTTCGAAGCTTTCGTCATTCGGGTTATGCCAATAATCGCCCCCGTTATTCAAAACATGAATTCCGAAAAAGTTAGATGAATTCTCGCCAAAATCATACATCCGGTCGCCTGTTTTTTGAGAATAAATCCAATCGGTGTTATCTGCGTTACGCAACCATGGAGAATTTAATGTATTGGAGAATACCAGTGCACGATTTGCTCCGGACACATTTTGACGTGAATAGCTATAAGCTAAACTTCCGCCCAAGGTAAACCAATCAGTAATCTCAGAATTAACACTTGTGCGAAATGAGTAGCGATTATAATACTGGTTATTTGCGTACCCTTTATCGTTTAAATACGAAAGTGATGTAAAATAATTGGTTTTTCCGTTAGCACTCGAACCGCTTACATCCATTCCATAATCCTGACGAAGTTTACGGGAGAAAACAGCACCATACCAGTCATAGTCGCTTTTATCCCACACCATTTTCAAGTTTGGATTTGTATAACAATTTCCATTTCCATCATGCAATACATAGTTAGATGCGTCTCCTGTCCATGCAAATGGTGTTACATAAACAGTTTCTCCCGCCGAGTTTACACGTGCATTCACCATGTGGGGCAAAAGCGTTGAAGATGCATAATCTCCTGCAGCCTGCGAGCTCAATTTATTTATATAGTATTGGTCGTTGTAAATAGCCCTCCACGTATTGGTCAATTGCTCATATGGACTAGCTTTTGTTGGGTTGCTAACTGCATTATCAGAAGTTCCCCACGCACTATGAAAATTAACTGCTATTTTACCGCCTTTCCCTTTTTTTGTTGTAATAACTACAACCCCGTTTGCCGCACGTGAACCATAAAGCGAAGAAGCGGCTGCATCTTTCAATACAGTGGTAGATTCAATGTCTGATGGAGAAATTGAAGTTAATTTCCCGTCGTAAGGCATACCATCCACAATATATAAAGGTGTTGTTTGACCCGACATAGAACTGATACCACGAATTTGGATACGGGTATCGCCCCCTGGATTTCCTTCATAATTAACAACGTTCACCCCGGTTGACATTCCTTGTAATGCTTCAGTAAAGCCCGATCCGGAAATTTTATCCAATTGCTTCGAATTTATTACAGTAGCAGAACCGGTGAAGGTCGATTTTTTTGTTGTTCCGTAAGCAACAACCATTACCCCGTCGATCCCCTTGGTTTCTTCTTCCATTACAACATTAACGGTACTAAGCCTTAAAACTTCGATTTCCTGGGTTCTCATTCCAACAAATGAAAACTGAAGAATTTTTGAGTCAACGGGAATGTTGATTTTGAATTGACCATTGGCATCGGTAATGGTTCCATTCGTAGTTCCTTTTAGGGCAACCGAAACGCCAGGCAACGGCGCACCCGAAGAATCGGTCACTTTTCCCGAAACTGGTTTCACTTGCTTTTGTTCGGTTCCTATGTTGGTAACAGTAGTTGTTAGAATAATCTGGCGGTCTTTTACCTGGTAGGTAACGTTTGTTTTTTCAAAAACCCGGGATAAGATTTTTTCAATACTTTCATTCTTTACATCCACATCAACCTGCCGTTCGACGTTAACCAGTTTTTGGTTGAACAGAAAGAAAAACTCACTTTCTGATTCAATCTTGTTCAAAACGTCAAGCACTTTGGCATTATTCATTTTTAATGTCAGACGTGTTTGCTGCGAATAAGTGCTTATCGCATAGGTTTGTACTGCAAATAGCGTAATAATGAATACACTTAGCCTCATAACTTTCCATAATTTTAGAAGTGCGCGGTTATGAACCGGCACCCGAATCCAGTGTTTTTTCATAGATTTGTATCATTAAGTGGTTTAACAATTAATAGAACGTTGTACTGCTTTACTTTGCAGGGAGGTGCTTCCGACACTTCCCTGTTTTTTTTATTTGAAATCTTTAATTTTCGTTTGATCGATGCGAAGGATTATTTTTCGCCGTTGATATACTCCCTCCTGGTTACTTGTTCTTTTTTCTTCTTTATAGCTTATTGGACTTGTCAACGAAATTAGTTTCAATACTTCGTCCAATGGTTCGTCGATAAACGTTGCGTGGAAGGTATAATCGTTAAGCTGATGGTCTTCAACCACGACTTCGGCATTATACCAACGGCTTAATCGTTTGGCCAGTTGTTGCATGTTCTCGTTTCTGAAAGCCAGCCGGCCATCTTTCCATGTCGAATATTGAGAGGCTTCTACTTCTTTTTTGCAGAATGTTTGCTTTTCGATGTCCAAGATTAGCTGTTCGTTTGGTATCATCGTGATTAGTTTGTCTCCTGCTTTTGATAATACATCGACTTTGCCTGTTTGTAAAACAACTTCTTCAGTTTGTTCTCCATCGTTGGCAACAACGTTAAATGTTGTTCCCAAAACTTTAATGTCGAGGTGGCGGGTATTTACATGAAATGGATTTTCTTTGTTATGGGCTACATCAAAAAATGCCTCCCCAACGAGTTCAACTTTTCGTTCATGGCCGAATTTTGCCGGGTATTTTAGCCGTGCCCCACTATTCAAGTACCCACTTGTCCCGTCAGGGAGCTGAAATTTAATACGTGCCCCCATTGGACATTGTATTTCTGCAAAAGAAGAAAGCTCTGAGGAAGTTGTTTTGCTATGGGTAAAATAATAGGCCACAAATGAGAACAGCAAGGGAAAGATTAAAATTGCGGCTACACGTTGAAAAATATGGACTAACCTGGTCTGTGGATTTTTGAAGTTTTCTTTTAGCCTGATTTGGTGATGAACACGGTCTAGTAATAACTTGCAGTCGTATTTTTGCTGCGGTTCCATTGTCAGAAATTCGTTCCATTCGTGGCTAAGAATCTGTTCTACAGTTTTATTCCCGGGGTCGGCCAGTAACTCCGAAAGCTCAATCTGTTCTGTTAGGCTCGAACTGCCTTCAATGTATTTTTTAATAAGATGTCGAATTTTTTCTTCCATGCCTATTATCAGATATTCTACATTACATGATTGCATTTAGAACATACCTTATATCAGATGTTGGTTATTTTCTCATGGGTATATTAAACTTTTTTTTGATTTTTTTTATTGAATTTGAATCGGGAGAGGGGGTGTGTGAAATTTTTTGTCTATAAGTTGCGGATCAGAGAATAAATAAAATGGCAAAAAGAGAAAGACCAAGATTGTCGGCTTTTAAGTGATTCCGAATAAATCGTAGAGCTTCAGAAACCTGATTATCCACAGTTCCTGGTGAGATGTTTAATTCCGAGGCAATATCTTTAGCGCTCTTTCCTTCAATTTTGCTTTTCAGAAATATTTCCCGGCGACGTTCAGGCATTTGATCGATGATCTGGTAGATTTGCTGAAGGTTGCTCTCGTAGTCGTCAGAGATGGTTGGGGTGCTAACTTCTGGATTGTCATGCAGATTTTTGATGTACCGAAATGAAACATTTTTTTTATTAAAATGCTTCCGAATCTGGTTTAATGCAATTGTAAACAAGTAAGATTTAAACGACAATTCAGTTTTGAGCGATCGATGGTTTTCCCAAACTTTAACAAATACTTCCTGTACAAGTTCCTCTGCATCAGTTTCGTTTTTGAAATATCTAAAGGCAAATCCAAATAACTTGGGACTATATCTCTCAAAAAGTAGATCAAAAGAGGCTATATTCCCTTTTTGAAGTAATTTTATTAACTGTATATCTTCTTGTTTTTCAACCATCCCCAACCGTAATACAAAAGTTTGGGATAAAACTAAACAAAAGTTTGTATTTATGTCTTTTGTTTCTTTTTCTTGGCCGCCGGAAATAACACATTATTTAGAATCAGCCTGTAGCCAGGGGAGTTTGGATGTAGGTTCAGATCGGTTGGCGGGTCACCCACAAAATGTTGATAATCTTCCGGATCGTGCCCTCCGTAAAATGTCCAAAACCCTTTCCCAAGCTCTCCATGAATATACCGGGCTTCGCCTGCAGCTTTATTCTCGCCCATAATCAGCACATTTGGCTTTACCAGATTTCGAGCAAAAGCCGTGGTTTGTCCCATAAAACCTTTGATCAGGTTTGTATGATTCTGGCAAAGCATGGTAGGTACAGGGTCCCATTTGGCCGAAAACTGGAAAAGCGTAAAGTAATCCTGCTCTTTTATCACTTTTCGCGTAGTCGAAACGTCGATATCCGAAAATTTGTACTCGTATGGATTCCGGTTGATGGTAAAATTCTGGAAAGCAAGGCAGTTATTGAAATCAAGCTTGCTATTCATATCCGGGTCAGCCGGGTCGCCGTCGAACATAGATTCGCAAATGTCCACATTCAGAGCCGATTCGGTAATGTCGTACGTGTCGGTTGCGGCGCACATTGCGAACAGGAATCCACCATTTTCAATGTATTTATGTATTTCGCGGGTAACTACTTTTTTCATTTCTGAAACCTTCATAAACCCAAGTTTTTTCGCCAGTTCTTTATTTACCTTTACTTCTTCCTGATACCAAGGAACATGCTGATAGGCCTGAAGAAATTTACCAAACTGACCGGTAAAATCTTCGTGATGAAGATGCAACCAATCGTAATCTTTCAGCTTGCCATTGATTATCTCTTCGTCGTAAATTACATCGAATTTAATTTCAGCATATTTTAAAACAAGTGTAACTGCGTCGTCCCAGGGTTGTTTGTTGGGTGGCGAATAAACAGCAATGCGTGGGGCTTTTTGCAAGCTCACAGCATCTTCGTTTACATCTTCGCGTGCGATGTCGGCCAGCAAATTGTTGGCTTGTCCATCGGCCAGATTTTCAAAGCTGACACCGCGAATAGTACATTCACTTGCAATGGCCTGTTGGTGTTGTATCAGAAAACTTCCTCCACGATAGTTCAGCAGCCATTTTACCTCACCTCCTTGTTCCAAAGTCCAAAAAGCAATTCCGTAGGCTTTCAGGTGATTGGTTTGTTTTTCATCCATCGGGATCAGGATAAAGCTTGCTTTTGCCATTAGCGTTGTCAAAATCAGCAGAAGTATAGCAAATAGCTTTATCGTTGATTTAGAATGGAATATGTTCTCCACCTGAACTTTCATACTGGCTAAATTTATCGTTGTTGAACGAAGAAGGAATTGATGGTCCTTTACTAAACGGATCATTGGCATCACTGTTCATTTTCGAGCCGAACTTTTGTCCGTATTGGCCTCCGCCAATTTCCTCCGGAATAATATTTTCCATGTCGGCAAACTTGGCAAGGTTTTTCTTGAACGACAAGTGAACATCGCCCACGGCACCGTTACGGTGCTTGGCAATGATGATTTCGGCCACACCAATCAGCGAGTTCCCATCTTCGTCTTCTGTGATTCCATAGTATTCCGGACGGTGGATAAACAGTACAATGTCGGCGTCCTGCTCAATCGCACCCGATTCACGAAGGTCGGACAATTGAGGGCGTTTACCTTCACGCGACTCAACCGAACGGTTCAACTGCGACAGCGCCAAAACCGGAATATCAAGCTCTTTGGCGATGGCTTTCAATGATCGCGAAATCATACTTACTTCCTGCTCGCGGCTACCTTTGTTGTCCGATCCGGCTGTCATCAGCTGGAGATAGTCGACAATTACAGCGCCAATGTTGTGTTGCATTTTGAGGCGGCGGCATTTGGCCCGAAACTCGAACACCGAAAGGGCAGGGGTGTCGTCGATGAATAGCGGAGCATCGTCCAGAACAGCCAGTTTGCGATGGAAGTGGTCCCATTCCCAACCCTGAAGACGGCCATTCTTTATTTTTTCTGAACCCAATTCGGTTTCCGAAGCTATTAAACGATTAACCAGCTGGATGGACGACATTTCAAGCGAGAACACGGCAACCGGAACTTTGTGCTCCACAGCCATATTACGGGCCATCGATAATACGAAGGCGGTTTTACCCATCGACGGACGAGCAGCGACAATAACCAAGTCGGTTTTTTGCCATCCCGAGGTAATACGGTCCATGGCCGTAAATCCTGAAGGTACACCGCTTAATCCGTCCGGACGTTTCGATGCCTCTTCGATCAGCATGGCTGCTTCGCGCAACAAAGGCTTAATTGGCACCGATTCTTTTTTAATGTTTCCCTCAGCTACCTGAAAAAGAGCGGTCTCTGAAAAGTCGATCAAATCGTCAACATCAATGGTATCGTCGTAAGCTTTGGTTTGTATTTCAGTCGAAACGCGGATCATCTCACGCTGCATAAATTTTTGGGCAATAATACGCGAGTGAAATTCAATGTGTGCTGCCGAAGCCACGCGCGATGTGAGCTGGGTAATCATCATGGGACCGCCAACGGCTTCGAGTAAATCGCGGTTTTTCAATTCCTGAGTTACCATCAGCAAATCGACCGGCTTTTCGTGCGTCGACAAATATTTAATCACATCAAATATTTTTTGATGCTCTTCCTTGTAAAAGCTTCGGGTGTCAATGATATCAGCAACAGAAATATAGGCGTCGCGTTCGAGCATCAGTGCGCCTAAAACGGCCTCTTCTACTTCAATGGCTTGTGGCGGTATTTTGCCATACTGCGCATTGATTTGCTCAATTGTCATTTTGTTTTGCTGGTTGTTTCGTCTTTCTCCGGCCATGTTAATTGTTGACTATCAGATTGAATTTATTTGCTGCCCGAAAATCAGGCAGGGTTTCAAAGGTAACAAAAAGCCGATATTGGTCAGGTTGAATTCAGGATAAGTTACAAACAAAAATTATTGATCAAAAAAGTCAGGTTTTAGTTTCTGTAACGCAACTAATTCAAGTATCGATGAATCTTATTGTAATAAATATGAATCATTAAAACCATGCATGCCAAAGCCCGCACTAATAGTAAATGAATTGATCAAAGGGAGATTCGCGAAGCGAATAAATGGCTATTCCCTGTCTGCCGACAGGCAGGCATGCGTTGGGTACTTAATTGAAAAACAATCTTTGATACGAAATTTATACAATCAACTTTGAAAAAATAAACAGATGAAAAAGAATACTTGGTTACTACTTCTCTTGGTTACTACATTTTTTTGCGGATGTAACAAAGAAGACTTTAAATACGAAAATGAATTTGATAAAAGCTTCTCAAAATGGGAGAGTTTTAAAGCGAATTCCGGGAATTCGTATAGTTATGTGGTTTATAATTCGAGCTGGGTGGGAGCCTCGTGGCAAACCGAGATAACCGTTACCAATGGCGAGGTTACCCAGCGCAGCTTTAAAATGATTTCGGCACAGGGGCTTGGCGAAATACCACTGGTTGAAAAAGAATGGGTGGAGACTAAAAATGAAATTAATTCACATTCAACAGGCGCAACGCCATTAACATTGGACGAGATTTACGAAAAAGCAAGTACTGACTGGTTATCGAAGCGAAAAAGTGCGACAACTTATTTTGAAGCTGAAAATAACGGGCTGATTTCTGTGTGCGGGTACGTTGAGGATGGCTGTCAGGACGATTGTTTCGTTGGAATTCATATTTCAAGCATAAAATAGCTAACTTGAATTAGAATAAAAAAGGAGATTAATTAATCTCCTTTTTTATTCTAATCTATTTTAGTTTGTCTTCAATTATCATCCCCAAAACATCGCTCAATTTCCGGTTCATGGCGGCAATTTGCTGCGGAACAAAACTGGTGGCGGTCATTCCCGGAGTAGTGTTGACTTCGAGAAAATAGAATTCGCCGTTTTTCAGAATATAATCAATACGGACAATGCCAGAGCAGTCGCACAAATCGTAAATTCTGGAGGATAATTGCTGAACTGTCTGTGTTAGTTCCGGCGAAATACGTGCCGGGGTGATTTCGTCGGTTTTACCGGCAACATATTTCGCTTCGTAATCGAAAAACTCGTTTTTCGGAATCACTTCAGTTACAGGGAAAATGATTTTCTCTCTGCCAATTTTTACCAATCCACAGGTAAATTCTTTTCCGTCAATAAACTCTTCAACCAGAATGTCGTCACTTTCGGTCATAGCCAGTTCGAGCGCCTCCTGAAGTTGTGCTTTTTCTTTCACTTTCGTTACTCCAAAACTTGATCCACCTGCGTTGGGTTTCACAAAAACCGGGAGACCAAGTTTTTCTATTATTTGATTGACATTGATTTGGTCGCCTTTAAACAAGCGAACCGACTTGGCCATTGTGACGCCAAATGCACGCAGATAGTTGCTGCAGAAATATTTATTGAATGTTAATGCTGAAGAATAAACACTACAGGTAGAGTAAGGCACTTTTACCAGCTCAAAATAGCCCTGAAGCTTTCCGTCTTCGCCAGGCGTTCCATGAATGGTGATGTAAGCAAAGTCGAACTTTATTTTTTCGCCGTCTTTCATAAACGAGAAATCGCTTTTATCAACGGCTGTTGTGGCATGCCCGTTTTCATATACTTCCCAGTCGAGCCCTTTTATTTGTACTTTCCATGCGGTGTAGCCTGCTGCTGAAATAGCGTTATAAACATTTTCACTACTGTTAACCGACACCACAAATTCAGAAGAATCGCCTCCATATACAATTGCTATATTCTTTTTCATCTTTTTCTGATAATTGATTTGTAGCTACTTAAGCGTAATGCCTGGTAGTTTACTGCTCTTTTTTTTCGAGGTTGAATTTATTAATTGCATACCAACATTGATCAAAAATTGCGATAAAATTCATGAAATCTTATCGTTCAGTTTTGCTGTTGATTATATTTCGTCGTTAATTCTGTTGTTCAGATAGTTTCTCCACTTTTCGATTATAAGCGCAAAGTTGTCTGGTAACTCTGAGTCGAACAGCATTTCTTCGCCGGTTACCGGATGCACGAACCCGAGAGTTTTTGCGTGCAACGCCTGTGCCGGAAGCAACGCAAAGCAATTGGCAACAAATTGTTTGTATTTGGTGAAAGTGGTGCCTCGTAAAATCTGGTCGCCCCCGTAATTGTCGTCGTTAAAAAGCGGATGCCCAATGTATTTCATGTGAACCCTTATCTGGTGAGTTCTCCCAGTCTCGAGCCGGCATTCAACCAGATTAACGTATCCCAGGCGCTCCAATACTTTGTAATGAGTTACTGCATGTTTGCCGCTCTCGCCATCCTGAAAAACAGTAAAAACCTGCCTGTTTTTTGGGCTGCGACCAATGTTGCCGACAATCGTTCCCTCTTCTTTTTCAAGATTTCCCCAAACCAGCGCAATGTATTTTCGTTTGGTCGTTTTTTCAAAAAACTGAAGCGAGAGATTTACTTTGGCTTCAATCGTTTTTGCAATTACAAGCAATCCAGAGGTATTTTTATCAATCCGGTGAATCAGACCGGGGCGTGGATCATTGGAATTAAACAATGGCAGTTCTTTGAAATAGTAAGCCAGACCGTTTACCAAAGTTCCTGAGTAATTTCCGTGCCCGGGATGAACGACCAGTCCAGCCGGTTTATTGATCACGAGGAGAGAATCGTCTTCGTAAACGATGTTTAATGGAATATTTTCCGGAATGATTTTCAATTCGCGGCGCGGAAAATCCATTACAATCGAAATTTCGTCTCCCGGTTTTACTTTGTAGCTCGATTTTACCGGAATTTTATTGACTAAAATATTACCACTGTCGGCTGCAGTCTGGAGCCTGCTTCTCGATGCATTGTTCAGTCTGTTTGCCAGGAATTTGTCAATCCGCATGAAGGTTTGTCCTGGATCGACAATCAGATTGTAATGTTCGAAAAGCGCGCCACCTTCCTCAGGTTCGTCCTGTTCGTCAAAGTCGTCAATCAAATCGTTATCGTCAATCATTCTAGAAAAATGAGTTATCTGGTCCTTCTTTTTCTGGTTTGGTCTCCAGTTTTGACTTATCGATAGTAAGCCACAGATCGATTGCTGTTCCCTTGTTCACCTCAAATACTTCGGTTGGATCAGGGCTTTGTTTAAAAATCAGGGCTTTGGCTTTTTGCGATTCATATAGAACCGATTCGTCGTATGTAACGTTTCCGACTGTTAAAAATGCCTCGTCGAGCGTGAGTTTTGCCTCAGATAAATTGCGTCCAAATAAGGTAGGAACCTGGCTGGTTTCGCCTTTGCTATCGGAGCCCAAAACCAGATCAACTACACTTCCTTTTGCAATCATCTCGCCAACCGCAATCGATCTTCCTTCTGATTTTTGTTCCAATACAAGGTTTGGAAATTCAGAAGCTTTATACTCAACTTTGCCTGCAATTAGTCCGGAGCTTTCAATAATATTAAGGGCCTGGCGGTACGAAATGTCGGTTAACTGTGGCATCGGGATCTTTTCCTGATTAACAGCACTCATCGTGATATAAATGGTGCGGTTTGCTTTAACTTTCATTCCTGCTTTCGGGAAATGATCGAAAACGGTTCCTGGTTTCACGTCATGAGAGAAAACCGAGTCCTGAATCTCAAACTTGAGGTCGAGCCTTTTTAAAATCCGGGCAACATCGTCAATGCGTTCGCCTCGCAAATTCGGTACATTGATTGATTCTCCGTGATCGGTGTATATGCGGAGTGCAATCATATTTAGCAGCAGAAGAAAAACCGTGATTCCGACGGCAGCTATTGCGTTGTATTTAAATGTTTTGGTTTTTAGAAATTCTTTGAATGTCATGCAATAAATTTCAAAGTCAGAAGAATGAGCACAAAAATAGTTTAAAAAAATGCAAGTCGGGCGGCGCTATCTGTATTTTATGATTGAAATTCGGATAATTAGGCAGATGAGGGCATAAACACAAAAAGGTAAAGAAAACTAATTCTTTACCTTCTGTATATTTTAGAAACATGAAAGTTTACAGACTATCCTTTGTATTTTGGTTCGTCAGAAACAGTCAATTTTTTTCTTCCTTTAGCGCGACGGGCTTTCAATACTTTACGGCCATTTGGAGTCGACATTCTTTCGCGGAAGCCGTGTTTGTTTCTTCTTTTTCTAACTGATGGCTGAAATGTCCTTTTCATATCTTATTTGTTTATTTTTCGTTTTTGAATCGGACTGCAAAAATAGTTCTTTTTTGATATCATGCAAACCAAACCTGCCATTATTTTATTTATTTTTTAACGCCATGTGAATCAACTTTTTTGTCTCGAAAAATTCTTCCTGAAAAAAGTCCTGCAATTCATAAATTCTGACCTGTTTTTCAAACTGCGCGGTTTCATCTTCGAAGTCACCTCCTTTTAAATATAAAATACCGTTTGGCAGCGAATTCTTATTTTGTTCTGAAATTCGGGTTCTTACCATCGCAACAAATCTCGGGAATGCTGTAACAGCGCGGCTTATAACAAAGTCGAACTTTTGTTTTACCTCCTCAACGCGTACATGCTGTGCATTAACATTCTGCAAACCCAGCGCTGAGGCCACTTCTGAAACGACTTTTATCTTTTTGCCAATCGAATCAATTAACGTAAAGGAAGTTTCGGGAAACATGATTGTCAGAGGAATTCCCGGGAAACCTCCGCCAGTTCCAACATCGAGAATTGTGGATCCGGGAGTGAACCGAATTATTTTTGCAATAGCCAGTGAATGAAGAACATGTCGCTCATAAAGCTGCTCAATGTCTTTTCTGGAGATGACGTTAATTTTCGCATTCCATTCGGTGTACAATTCTTCCAAACGGCCAAATTGTTCCAATTGCTGACTGGTTAAGTCAGGAAAGTATTTTGTTATAATGTCCATTCAATAAGGATTTTGTTACGCCTTATGCTCATCCATTTCGGTTGACTCAATCATTTTGAAGAGCATTTCGCGGGCCCTGAAAAGCTGTGCTTTTACAGTTCCGAGGGGCAAATTTAGTTCTTTTGCTATTTCTTCGTAAGAGAATTCGCGGAAATACCGAAGTTCGACCAATGTGCGGTACCTTGGTTTCAGGCGGTTCACAATTTTTCGCATCAGGAATGCTTTCTGGATTCGAATCATTTTTTCTTCCGGATCCGGATCATTGGCCCGCAGCTTTACAGGGATCGATTCGTTGTCGCCGTTCTCCTGGTTGTTTTCGATTGAAATATAAATTCCACGGCGGCGCCTCAAAAAGTCGATACAATTATTGGTCGCAATTTTAAACAGCCAGGTACTAAATGCGTAGTTGGGCGAATACTGATGAAGGTTTTTAAAAGCTTTGCCAAAAGCTTCCAGGGTAAGGTCTTCAGCATCATCTTTGTTATTAACCATTTTCAGGAGCATAAAATAGATCGCGTCCTTGTAACGGCTCATCAACTTGGCGAAAGCTTTTTCTTCGCCAGCGATAGCTGCTTCAACCAGTAGAATGTCAAACTGAGCTTTGTCTGATAATTCAGGATTTAGTTCCATCTGCTTCTTCGGTGAATAATGTACACTGACCAAAAAAACCACCAGTTCAGAATTGGTTTAATTAGAATGTACACAAACGAAGATAAGAATATTTTTCGTTCGTTCAGCCGATTCATAAGCATTTTAATCATAATTGCCAGCAAAATAAGGTAAACAAATGGCAAAACCGAGAACGTAATCCAGTATTCGGGGTGCAGTATGATTGCTGTGGCAACAATAGCCGGAAAAATGATTCGGGTTAAATCGTCGAGGAATAAGCCAATTTTTTTTGAAGGAGTTAAGCTCTGCCTAACCTGAACTCCTTTTTTTAGCAGCCGGATATGATCACCCCGGTCGTCATCAACATGTTCGCGGATGGCAAGGTTTGGATCGGTTGAAACAGCCACCTTACCATTTCTCATGTTTTCGTTGAAAATCAGTTCCAGATTCGCAAAATTTCGGTTGAGTTTGTGGCGAAATCCTGAAGTTTCGAAATACATCGTTTTTTTGAAAAGCACATTGCTTTCGTTAAAAACGAAAGGAGAGCCAGCAAGTGTCCATGCTCCGCTAATCATAAATTGCTGGAAACGTTCCAGCCTGCAAATCAGATTTCTGAAGCCTTTACCACGTTCAACATTTGTATATCCAATCAGGATGTCGGTTTCAGGAGAAATCAGGTTACACATGCCAGTAAGCCAGTCTGGTGTTAATTGTCCGGTTGACGATGGCAAAAGAATGATCCATGGCGATGACGCGCCTTTCAACCCAATATTTATAGCCTGTTTTTCGGAAAAACGTGTTTCCTGGCTGAGGCTGGTCACTTTTAACCGAGGATTGCTTTCGGCCAGGTAGCTCAAAATACCTCCAGTGTTATCTTCCGAACAATAGTTGATCACCAAAATTTGGTAATTCTCAAACTGCTGCTCGTTAAACTTCTCAACAATTTGGCGAATGTGTTCTTCTTCATTTCTAACACTTGTGATTATTGTTACCTGCGAGGGATTTTCAGAACCTACAATATCCTTGTGGCGAGCAAGCCGAAAATACCTGATCAGATAAATCAATTGAATTAGAAATATAACGATAAGTGCAGAGATGATTATTATATCGCTGATTTTGAGTAACTCGAATTTTATTATTTCCACAATGAAGACCTTTATTTAGTAAAATGGATCGTTACGAATTTAATGGGACAAAATTAATAAACCTGCTGATTAAATTGTTCCTCTTTTTATGTAGATTTAACAGTTATCACACAACAGCTTCTCTTCAGGTTACACATTTATCTCTATCTTTGGGCACTCAAAAAATTAAGGTTAATGCACTTTGAATTAAAACATACTTCGTCGGGAAGCAAAGCCAGGGCAGGTTTTATTAACACAGACCATGGCAATATTGAAACTCCTATTTTTATGCCGGTTGGCACTGCCGGCTCGGTGAAAGGAATTCATAAACGCGACTTGAAAGAAGACATTGGTGCACAAATTATATTGGGAAACACTTATCATTTGTATTTGCGTCCGGGCTTGCAAATAATTGAGCAGGCTGGCGGATTGCACAAATTCAACGGCTGGAACGGCCCAATTTTGACCGACAGCGGCGGCTATCAGGTTTTTTCCTTGGGCGATATCCGGAAGCTTACCGAAGAAGGAGCCAAATTTCAATCGCATATTGACGGTTCTTCACATTTATTCACTCCTGAAAATGTGATGGATACACAGCGAACGATTGGCGCCGACATCATGATGGCTTTCGACGAATGCACTCCCGGGGATGCTGAGTACGAATATGCTCGCAAGTCGATGGAGATGACCCAGCGGTGGCTCGACCGATGCTGGAATCAGTTTGCTAAAACTTCGCCTAAATACGGCTATTCACAGTCGTTATTCCCAATAGTTCAAGGCGCAGTTTATCCTGATTTAAGGGCAAGATCGGCACAAAGTGTATTGCAATACAATGCCGACGGTTATGCAATCGGCGGATTGTCGGTTGGTGAGCCCGAAAAAGATATGTATGCCATGATTGAGGTGGTTAACGAAATACTTCCGCTCGACCGGCCACGCTATTTAATGGGGGTTGGCACTCCAATAAATATTCTGGAAGGAATTGATCGCGGAATAGATATGTTTGATTGCGTGATGCCAACCCGAAATGGTAGAAATGGCATGTTGTTCACCAGCAAGGGTGTAATGAATATGCGCAACAAGAAATGGGCTGACGATTTTTCACCGATCGATGAGAATGGTACTTCATTTGTGGATCGCCAGTACAGCAAGGCTTTTTTGCGTCACTTAATCATTTCGGGAGAGATGCTTGGTGCACAGATTGCCAGTCAGCACAATTTGGCGTTTTATCTTTGGTTAGTTAAAGAGGCACGCAAACATATCTTGAACGACACTTTTAAGGGCTGGAAGGAAGAAATGGTAAGGCAACTATCGGTCCGGCTCTGATGTAACTTTTTGACTTTGTACTTTTAACTTTTTTTTGACTTAAACAAGTATGCTGCATAAAATTGATTTCTATATCATAAAGAAGTTCCTTGGAACTTTTTTCTATGCCATAGCGCTTATTATCAGTATTTCTATTGTTTTTGATATTTCTGAAAATATAGATGACTTTTTGTCGAAGGATGTTCCTGTAAAAGCCATCGTATTCGACTATTATTTGAATTTTGTACCCTATTTTGCCAATCTTTTCAGTGGATTATTCACGTTTATTGCGGTTATCTATTTTACCTCTAAACTGGCCTATCAAACCGAAATTATTGCCATTTTAAGCAGCGGTGTATCCTACAAGCGGCTAATGCGGCCTTATTTGGTTGGTGCCACAATTATTGCAGTTTTTTCGTATTTGCTTGGTAACTACGTTATCCCGCAGGCGAACAAAAAGAAAAATGATTTCAGGCACATGTACATTGGAAATAAAAAGGCAGAGTCGGAAAAAAATATTCACAGGCAGATTGAGCCCGGAGTTTTTGTTTATATGACTGCATACAATGCGTCGAATGACGTGGGCTATAAATTTACCATTGAAAAGTTTACTGATCACAAGCTGGTATCTAAGCTTTCTGCCGACTACGTGAAATGGGACCGCGAAAAGAAAAAATGGGTAGTACATGATTACGCTATCCGGACGATTGATGGATATAAAGAAAAGATTGTACAGGGTGCAAATAAGGATACAACCTTAAATATGGTTCCGGAAGATTACCAGGTTATTGCAAATGTGGTGGAAACCATGACTTTGCCCGTTTTGAACAAGTCGATCGAGAGCCTGAAGCTTAGGGGTGTGAATACAACCGAATACGAAATCGAAAAACATAAGCGCGTTTCGGGCCCTTTCTCAGCGTTTGTGCTCACAATTATAGGAGTTTCACTGGCTTCAAGAAAAATTAAAGGTGGAATTGGATTTCACCTGGGGCTCGGACTGTTGTTGAGCTTCTCCTATATTTTATTTATGCAGATAACAACTGTATTTGCCACCGGGGGGTTGCTTGCGCCATGGCTGGCCATGTGGATTCCGAATATTGTTTACGGTGGACTGGCATTTTATTTATACCGCAGGGCTGCAACGTGATAAAAGAATTTTAAAAGGAATTGCAGGAGAAAGTCAACACTCGTTTTTTCGATTGTTGACTTTTTTTCTGAGAAACCGATTTATCAAAAAATTCAACTGTATAATAAAATTATTCAAAAGCAAATGGGCAAATTCAGGCTTTTTTTCATGCTGAATGTTTTATAAAACATGCTCGGCATTGAAAAAATGATAATTTTGCCCGCTGTTAAAAGCTTTTGCTTTTGCAAAAAGTAAACCTTAGATTCTTTAATCAAAAACAATTTCTATGTCACTGAAAAGAAGCATTTTAGATCTTCGTAAACGTAAAGACGAGGTTCGTCTTGGCGGAGGAGACAAAGCTATTGAGAAGCAAGTTGCTCAAGGCAAAATGACTGCTCGCCAGCGTATCATCTCTATTGTTGATGAAGGCTCATTTCATGAATATGATATGTTTGTTGAGCATGTTGGAACCGACTTCAATATGGGCAACAAAGTTTTGGCCGGAGATGGAGTTGTAATTGGAACAGGAACCATTGATGGCTCTCCAATTTGTATTTATGCCCAGGATTTTACTGTTGAAGGTGGTTCTCTAGGGTTGATGCATGCCCGCAAAATCACAAAAATTATGGACCATGCGCTGAAAATGCGTATGCCATTAATTGGTATTAACGACTCGGGTGGTGCACGTATTCAGGAAGGTGTAAATTCATTGGCTGGATACGGCGAAATCTTTTTCCGCAATACACTTTCTTCAGGAGTAATTCCTCAGATATCAGTTATCCTTGGTCCTTGTGCCGGTGGTGCTGTTTATTCACCTGCGTTGACCGACTTCGTTTTCGTGGTCGAAAATATCTCGAAAATGTTTATCACCGGTCCGGCTGTAATTAAAAGCGTTTTGGGCGAAGATATCACAATGGAAGCATTGGGTGGTGCCCGCGTTCACGCTGAAACTACAGGTAACGCTCACTTCTATGCATTGAGCGAAAATGAATGTTTCGACCAAATTAAAACCTTGATTTCGTACATTCCACGAAGCAACTCGCAAAAAGCAACCAAGATTGAGCCGAGAGAACCAAAATTCAAGACAAAAATTGAAAATATTGTTCCGGCTGATGCCCGCATGCCATATGACATTCGTGACATCATCAGATCAGTTACCGATGGTTCGGAATTCTTCGAAATCATGGAGCTGTTTGCTGCCAACATCGTAATTGGATTTGGTCGTATGAATGGCGAAACTGTTGGTTTTGTTGCAAATCAGCCAATGGTGCTTGCAGGAGTGCTCGATTGCGATAGCTCTGATAAAGCTGCTCGTTTTATTCGTTACTGCGATGCATTCAACATCCCAATCGTTACTTTGGAAGACATGCCGGGATATTTGCCAGGTGTTGACCAGGAACATGCCGGTGTTATTCGTCACGGTGCAAAAATTCTCTATGCTTATTCTGAAGCAACAGTTCCGAAAATCACAGTTATTATCCGTAAGGCTTATGGTGGTGGTTACATTGCAATGAACTCGCGCCATCTTCGTGCTGACTTTGTATTTGCATGGCCAACAGCAGAAATTGCAGTTATGGGGCCTGAAGGAGCTGCCAACATTGTATTCCGTAAAGAGATTGCAGAAGCAGCAGATCCGGAATCAATGCGCCAACAAAAAATTCAGGAATACAAAGATAAATTTGCTAATCCGTTTGTTGCAGCTTCGAGAGGTTACATCGACGAGGTTATCGAACCACAGGAAACTCGCAATATCCTTTTGCATGCCCTTCAGGTTTCTGCAAATAAAGATATTCAGAGTCCAGTGAAGAAGCACGGTATTCCACCATTTTAATCGAAAAAAGTCATGTCTGAACAAGAAAAAGAACAGGTCATTGTTATTGGCGGAAGCGAATATGTGACCACTTATACTAAAAAGTTCATCAATCGCAAGGTTTGGACCGATCCGAATCCCAACAATGTTGTTTCATATATTCCAGGAACTATTCTTGAAATTAAGGTTGAAGAAGGACAGCAGGTTGAGGAAGGGGAAGTGATCCTGATTCTGGAAGCGATGAAAATGAGCAATAGCGTTGAGATGCCATTTGACGGAAAGGTAGTAAAAATCAACGTTGTAAAAGGTCAGAAAATACCAAAAGACTATTTGATGATTGAGATTGAACCCACTAATTAAGATTTTCTTTTACAGAAAAATACACTGACATTGATGAGCGTGTTTCCTGAAAACGGAGGCACGCTTTTTTTATGAATGAAAAAAGCTCCTTCTCAGTTGATGAGAAGGAGCTTTGATTATCAGGATAGAATTTCTCAGGATTTCGGTTTGAAAATAATATCAACAACGTCGGCTTTCGAGATGAATGCTTTGACGAATTTCTGAATGTCTGCTGCCGTCATCTTATTCAGGATGTTTTCGTAGTTATCGGCTGTTGCCGGGTTTACTGAATACATGTACCAGCTGTTCAGCGCTTGCATCCAGTAGTTGTTGTGCAGTTTTGCCTGTTCACGGTTTTTCAGGAGATTTTTTACAGCTTTGTCCAAATCTTCTGCAGTTGGGCCGTTCTTTTCAATCTTTTCAATTTCCTGATAAAGGATTGCTTTCAGCTTTTGAGCTTTATCCGGATCGGTGTCGAACATCAGGTTCAGACTTTTTTCCGCTTTTGGAAATTTTACCGAATTGGTTGATACGCGCACGCCATACGTTCCTCCTTCTTTTTCGCGAATTTCTTCGGTGTAACGTAAGTTTAGTATATCGCGGAATACCGACAGCAAAAGGTTTTGCTCGGGTGTATATTCCATTTTTGCGTCGAAGTTGACGTTTACCGTTGCCTTTTTCACTTCCAGCGGTATTTCAATTTCGCGCGTTAGTTTTCCTTTCGGCCCTTCAACCTTACGGTCGATCCATGTTTCTTTGCGTGGTAAGTTAGTCAACGAGCCAATGTATTTTTCGGCCATTGCTTTGGCGGTTTCCTCCTCAATGTTTCCAACGATGAAGAAGGTGAAGTCGCCAACGTCAGCAAAGCGATCTTTGTAAATTTGTTGCATTTGCTCGAGCGATATTTCATTAAATAACTCAGGAGTAATAAGCTTGGTCCGTGGATTTTTACAAGTCATAATCAATTGCAATGAGTCGCTCATTATTTTCTGCGGATTATTGGCCATATTTGCTATGTAAGCTTTGAAACGTCCTTCCAGAGCCTGGTAGGCCTCTTTGTCGAATCGCGGATTTTCAAATTGCAGATAAAGCAATTGCATCATTGTCTCGAAATCTTTTGGAGTACTTGAGCCAACGAACGATTCGTTTAAGTCGCCCAATGCAATATTTACACTCGCCTTTTTCCCCGTCAGTGCTTTCTTTAAGGCAGTCGCGTCGTAGTCGCCAACACCAAATGAACCGATGAATTGGCCCAACATCATGGCAGAAGCAACTTTGTCGTTTTCGAGTTTTGAACTTCCGCCATTACTAAAAGCCTGAAGTGAAACCTGGTCTTTTTCATAATCAGCTTTGCGGAAAACAACTTTTGCTTCGTTACCTAAAGTCCATTCAACAGCCCCGAATTCAGGAAGCTGTTTGATCGATTTCACTTTCGAACCTTTTAATTCCTGCTTGATCAGGTTTGAAGAAACGACTTGATCGACATAAGGCTCAATTTTGCTGTTTTCTATTTCAGAAATAATCGATAAAGCTTGTTCTTTTGAAAGGTGTTTGGCCTCAGGTTTCTCAGGACCACGAACAACAATTACGCGGTTTTCGGGGGTGAACCAGGTTTTGGCTTTTGCCGAAACTTCTTCAACTGTAATGGTTGGCAGAATCTTTTGTGCAAATTCCCAGTCAAAGTCAATCGAAGTCAATGGTTCGCTATCGATGTAATTGTTTTTGAAGTCCATGGCGTATTCGTCGTTCGAAATCTTGTCGCGTTGTTTGTAGCGATTTTCCATCGAAGTGAGGTAGTTCGATTTAGTACGTTCCAGTTCGCCGGGGGTAAATCCGTTTTGGTAAATGCGTTGGGCTTCGGTATAAATTGCTTTAAAAGCCACATCGTCCTGATCGGGTTTCGCGGTTGCCGAAACAACAAAAGCATTGTATCCCTGAATAAATCCGCCGTAACTAATTCCGCCTGACACAAAAGGTGGAGTTCCTTTTTGAAGTAATTCGTTGATGCGGTCGCGCGTCATCATACCAAACAATTGTTGAATGGTCTGCTCGCGCAGATAATTCATATTTTTTCCTGAATTTGGAGTGGCATTGTGCTTGATGTAAAGTGCAACTGAATAGCTATCAGCTTCTTTGTCGGTAGCGAGCACGTAAAGAGGTTCTTTATTTTCGGGAACCGCATAAAATTCGCGTTTCGATGGATTTTGAACCGGCTCGATTTTCGAGAACATTTCTTTCACTTTTTGCTCAACAGCATCGGCATCAACATCGCCAATAATGGCAATTGCCTGAAGATCGGTGCGGTACCACTGGTGATAAAAATCGCGCAGGGTTTGGTATTTGAAATTTTTAATTACATCCAGATCGCCAATTACATCACGCACTGCATATTTCGAGTCTTTAAATAAAACCGGGAACATTTGGCGTTGCATACGGAAAGCAGCAGTGCGGCGGGTACGCCATTCTTCGGTAATTACACCACGTTCAGCGTCAATTTCTTCGTCGGTAAGTAAAAGGTAGTGCGACCAGTCGTTCAGCACGAGCAAGCAAGTATCAACCAATCCGGCATGTTTCACCGGAATATCGCTAAGGTTGTACACTGTTTCGCCAAAGCTGGTGTAGGCATTCACATTGCGGCCAAATTGAACTCCATGCTTTTCGAGCGTATTGATAATTCCTTTTCCGGGGAAATGCTGCGTCCCGTTGAAAGCCATGTGTTCCAGAAAATGGGCGAGACCATTCTGATTGTCGTTTTCGAGCAAAGCACCAACATTTTGAATGATGTAAAAACTTGCCCGCTCTTTGGGCTCTTCGTTGTGTTGAATGTAGTAAGTCATTCCGTTGGCAAGTTTGCCGGTGCGAACGCTCGGTGAAGTTGGTGCAGGTTTGCTTAGGTCGATCTGACAAAAAGCGACCAATGACAACTGCATGAAAATCACCAGGGAAATAATACGAAATTTGTTCATAGGGTGAAGATTATGAATTGATAATTTGATTTTATCCTGAATTAAGACCGACCAATATTGTTGGATTAGTAATTCTGTTAATACAGAAATTACACGACAACCATCTTTAATCTTAATTCTGTTTATAAATTTACAAAAATATTTGATATGTAAATCTATGAATTAATGCCCAAAAAAGTTTTTGCTTAAAAAGACAGAACCTTGATCTAATTGCAGTCGAGGTTTGGTGAAAAGGAAAATTTGTCTTTGTCACGCAACCTTTTGGGAATTGAAAGCATCCTTAATTGGAGAAGCTTTTAAGGTTTATCTTTCAGGTTTGATTTAAATTGTAAACTTTAAAAATTGTAACTGAGTGCACTTAAAATCAGTACATAAATCGGATTGAGCACTCAGGTTAAAATAAGTTTTTGGAAGATTTTAGAGCGTTAATATCAGATTGTATTGCCGGAAGCAGGAAGGCGCAGGCGAAGCTGTATCACCAGTTTGCCCCAAAAATGTTTGGGGTGTGCCTCAGGTATGCCAAAGACTCTACCGAAGCAGAAGATAATCTACAGGAAGGGTTTATCAGGGTTTTTACCAATCTGAAATCGTTCAGGCACGATGGTTCTTTGGAAGGCTGGATTCGGCGAATTATGGTTAACGTTTCGCTCGAAAAGATCAGGAAGCAATATTTGCTGTATCCGGTTGAAGATGTTTCCGTTTTTGACGCTGTAAATGTTTCTGACGATGTTATTTCGAAAATGTCGGCGGACGAATTGTTGAAAATAATCAGGGAACTACCGCCCCGGTACCAGCTGGTTTTCAATTTATATGTTTTTGAAGGAATGTCGCATCAGGAAATAGCGAAAGAAATGGCAATTAACGAAGGAACCTCAAAATCGAATCTGGCGCGCGCCAGAGAGATACTGAAGAAGAAAGTGCAAGAGAATTTTGGTGTAGTTAAAGCCAAAAACAATTTTACGGCATGATGAAGGAAAAGAATTTGGACGATTTGTTTAGGGAAAAGCTCCGGAATTACGAGCAGGAGCCACCTGCATATTTGCTTGAAAATATTCTCAACGGTTTGGCGCAAAACCGTCGGAAAAAGAGAATGATTTGGTGGAAAGTCGCCGGTGTTGCAGCTGCTTTATTGCTGGCTTTTGTTGCCGGGTGGCAGTTTAATACTAATGAAAAGGATCAGACAGCGGGGAATGCATTTGTAAAACATAATATTGAACAGAAAGCCAATGAGCAAACGGTGGTAGCTTCAGCAGCAAAATCAAATGAAACAACAATATTAGCTCAGGACAACAACCTGTCACAAGAAAAAGAGCAAAAATCTGATTCCGGACCTAAGGCCTGGTCAAAGAACAATGCGACGTCAATTATGGCTGAACCCAAGCTTGAAGAATTGGCAACAGAACCGGTAAACGAGGAAATTTCATCTTTAAAACCACGGGCTGGTCTGTTGGCGAGCAAAGAAGATAACATTTCACTTCGCGAAAAGAAGAAGAATGCCCGGATGCATAATTCCGTGGAGAAATCTATAGATCAGCAAATTATGGAGTTAAATCAGCAAATGATTACTGCGGAGAAAATAAATAAGCAAAAAGCCAGATGGTTGGTAGGTGCACAGGTTTCTCCGGAATATAACGGAGCCCAAAGTTCGCATTCGCAGGCTTATGCTAGCAATATGCTCAAAACTCAGGCAACAAAACTTGATTTGGCTGGCGGTGTATCGGTTGAATACAAAAAAGGAAAGCGCTGGAGTGTGCAAAGTGGCGTTTATTACTCCGGAATTGGCCAGACTTCAGGAAATAGTTCCCGGAATTTGAGTTATGCAAATGATGGTGCAAATTATTTAAACAATACTATTGTAAAAGTAGATGCATCGAAAAATTCGTACACCATAAATAGTAATGCCGGCGAGGTTGAATTAAACTCAATTCCGGCAGGCATGGTTTTGGGCGCTTCGCTCGACGATAAAAATTATCTTGCATCAGCAGTAGTTGTATCGCAAAATACGTTTATTCAAGACTTTGATTATCTCGAAATACCTTTATACTTAAGATACAACCTTATCGAGAGTCGCTTTGGAATTTCTATGCTCGGGGGCGTTAGTTCAAATATTTTAGTTGGGAACAAACTATATGTTGATGGCGATTTGGGACGATCACTTGTTGGAAAAACCAAAGATTTGGAAACATTTAACTACAGCGGAACATTTGGTTTGGCTTTTAAATACGGGCTTACCAACAAGCTTTCGCTAAGCGTTGAACCTCGTTTTAAGTATTTTCTTAACTCGTTGAGCAGTAATGCTAATGTAACATATAAACCGTACACTTTTGGCGTTTTTACCGGGTTGACTTACGAGTTTTAGGTCAATCAATTATACTTTCCCAAATAATTGCACGAAACCACGCAACCATTTTTACGCGGTGCACATCTTTATTTTGAAGAAAAATCAAAACCTTAACTATGAATAAAGCCATTGTTTTGCTACTGGCTGTGGTGTTTGCGCTTCCGGCCCTTGCTCAGAAATCGAAAAAAGATTTGGTTTACCTCAAATCCGGAGGAATAATTAGAGGACAAATTGTAACCTACGATCTTAATGCTGTCAAGATCGTTTCCGACGGAAACCAGTGGGTTTTTAAAGCAACTGAAATAGATAGTGTTTCGCGTTACTCTAAAAGTGCCGGCGAGCTTATTGCATCACCCAGATTTTATTTTGATGCAGTTGGCGGCGTTTTGGTCGGAAATTCTGGAAACAGCCAGAAAGCGCCATTTTCGTATGCCAATTCGTTCAATTACAGGTTGATGGATAA
>Ga0116171_10001208_pt1 | contig 26116 bp, 32 predicted proteins | sample AD_JPNHW2_MetaG_FD_89798 | JGI IMG/M metagenome (GOLD analysis project Ga0116171, IMG submission 89798) | Active sludge microbial communities of municipal wastewater-treating anaerobic digesters from Japan - AD_JPNHW2_MetaG | ecosystem: Engineered > Bioreactor > Anaerobic > Digestate | place...
ATGGAGGTCAAGGGGCACATTACCGGTCAGGCCGCGCTCTCATTTACCCAGAACGGGATCGATAAGGAAGGAAGGATCATTGGAGCCAAGGGAGCCATTCCCTTCATCCAGAACCTGACTCCCGAGTCGATTGAGCGCTTTAAGAGCCAGGTTGAGCCTGTCTTCATGATCGACACCGAAGACGCAGGATCAATCCTCAGCAAGGTCAAGGAACTGGTTTCCAAGGATCCCGGTGCTCTTGATGTCGAGCCCATGACCATCGAGATCAAGGAGGGTGGCCAAGAGGAGAGCACAGGCGGCCTCAAGCCCATGGCGGCAGAGATGGTCGAGGTGCGAGGGAGGATGCGTGGCATAGATACCGCCGTAACCAACAACGGCCTTCTCAACAAGCTGCAAGCAGGCATCTATGCCGGCAAGATCGAGGGCATAGCTCTCGGCATGACTGTGGTCCTCGTCCTCTTCGGATTGATTCTCAAGGTGGCAGGAGGAAATTAAAATGGCTGAAGAGATTGCATACGGCCAGAGAATAGCGACCGTAGTAGAACCGAACATGCCTTTGATCGATGCTATAGTGGAAGACGTCAGGTACAAGGGCCAGCTCCTGGCCAGAGAAACCAAGCTGAGTTCCGGTGTCTTAGCAACAGTATCCATTGGATTTGGTATCGGCTTTGTCCTCGCCATTTTGATGATGCTGGGGCCTTTCGCTTTCATGGGGGGGCTGTAAACTATGGCAGAAGATATGGCAGTAGACACTAAACCGGTAGTACCCGTTGCCGTAGTCGACCCTGATCAGCTCAGAGATGTTATGGCGAAGCTGGACAAGATCGAGGAGAAGATCGAGTTCTACTCCTCAGAGAAGTACATGAGAGCTGGCAAGTCCATCGGCAGGGACCTGGGCATGGCCTATGGTGTCTGCGCAGCGTTGATCTTGGTTTTGGCATACATACTGTTCGTATACGCAGGCAATTGGGTGAGGGTGATTTGAATGTTCAGATTTGATAGGAAGCAAGAAGTCTTCGATTTCGGCAATTTCAAGATAGGGGGACAGCCGGGCGAGTACCCCACATGCTGCATAGGCACCATGTTCTACGCCAGGCACAAGATAGTCTCCGATCCGGAGCATGGAGTCTTTGATGCGGCAGCGGCCGAGAGACTCTGGAACGCACAGGTTGAGATGAGCGACGTTACAGGCAACTCCTGTATGAACCAGATCGTGGCCGAGAGCAATGAGGCCATGAAGAAGGAGATCGACTGGTTCGTGGGCATATCGGATTACCCGTTCCTCATCGACTCCTCTGCGCCAGAGGTTCGCGCCTTCGGCGTGAAGTACGCCACTGAGATCGGCGTGGCCGACCGGGCCATCCATAACTCCATCAACGCCTCCATAACTGATGAGGAGCTGCTGGCGGTCAAGGAAAGCGATCTCGACTCAGCTATCGTGCTGGCCTTCAACGCTATGGAAAAGGGAACCAAGGGCAAAATGGATATCCTGACCAAAGCGGCAGGCGGCGCCAAAAAGGGCATGCTTGAGTATGCCAAAGAATGCGGCATCACCAGGCCTCTCATCGATACTGCGGCCATGCCTCTGGGATCCGGCTCAGGCGCAACCTATCGCGCTGTCATTGCCGTCAAGGCCACACTCGGCCTTCCGGTTGGTGCCGGATTCCACAACGGCGCTTCAGCCTGGGACTGGATGAAGAAGTGGAAGAAGGTGCACAAGGAGGCATTCTCTCCTGTCGATATCGGCTCCAACCTGGTGGCAGGAATTGTGGGTGCCGACTACTACCTCTACGGGCCCATTGAGAACGCCCCCATGATCTTCCCTGCTGCAGCCATGGTGGACATCATGAAGGCAGAGTCCGCAGAGGAGTTGGGACTGGAAGTTCTGGCTGAGAAGCATCCCAGGAAGACGACCCTTTAAGTCGCCTTCTTTTTCTCTCTTTTTTGGGGGGGGATCGCTTGCCCCGCGTCATAGTAAAAGCTGTTTTCGATGAAATAAAATTCAAATGCCAGAGGTGCGGCTCCTGTTGCCATCACAAAAGGCCTCAAGACTTCGATGATCTCATTCCAATGGAGAGGCTGGAGGAGTTCTGGCATAAGTCCAATCTGATCTACCTCACTGAAAGAGATGTGAAGGCGATATCCAGCAAGACCGGCAAAAAAGCCGGAGACATCGTAGATACTCTTTACGACTACGATGGCTGCTATGTTAAAGTTGAAGACGATGGACAAAAGCTTATCCTCGATCTGCCGGTGATGAAGAGCAAGGAGGATACTGCCTGCATATTCTACCGGGAAGGCTGCACCATCTATTCTGTGCGACCTATTGCCTGCCGGCTCTTCCCCTTTCGGGTTGAGGAGAATGAACTGCCCAACGGGGACATCATACTAAACATCAATTATAATCCTACCTGTCCAGGCATAGGAAAAGGACTGAGGATGGACAAAAGAAAGCTGGAGATGATGGTGGTGGAGCAGTTCCTGCAGAGAAGCCAGGACGTAACCCCACATATTGGCAGGCTGGCCGCGTCTGGTGGGATATCTAAAAGCTCCAAGGTCTTCAGAACCCTGCCGGGAAGGAGAAAGCGGACATAAATGGACTTGGCCAGGAAGAGCTAACCTGAAAGAGATATAATTAAATAAAAATTTTGTTTTAATTTCTTGCCGCAGCACAATTTATGCGAGATGTCCGGTTAGAGCTGCAATCATGAAGATTGCCGCAGATATTAGCATTACGTAAAAGCCTGCATCTTCTGACGTTATTGCGCCTGCAACTTCCATATCATGCCCGACCAGGGGGGGTTCAGTGTGTATGTAGCCAGCCATATCCATTTCCTGCATAGTGCTATTCATCGTCCAATAGTCGCTATGCAATCGCAGGATGGACCTGGCTCTATTTAAATCTTCTCCTCTTATTGCTATTTATTTCATTAATTTATTGATTTATTGATTTGGGTTTTGTCCTGATAATCCTATTTAGGAAAATTGGATTATTGCAATAAAGACTTTTTGCCAAATACCTTTTTTACCATTCATTTGGCCATAGACGCGTAAATTTGTTCATATTAAATCATGCAGAAAAAGGTTTATCATGGTTTGATTCCCATAGGCGCATAGCCATTAAGCTAAACATTCCGGAGGTGAAAAGATATGGATATTATGTCTCAGATATACGCAATCGTGATATTTGGTGTCCTCGTGGTAGCTCTGCCCATGTTCCTGAATAAGTGGTCGGATGGCAGGTCCGGCGTGAGGTAAATTCAAATCTCAATTATTTAGTCCTGGCCAATGCCAGGGCTATTATTATCATCTCATTTTGCATTTTTTATTATAATGGGGACATCTGGTATTGGTGCATACATCCCGCCCTGCTTGGGTAACGTTAATGAGGAGGGCATCCAGGCGATCTATGAGATCCGGATTGGCCAAATCCGCCTCAGCCCTGGACAGAGCAGATGCTACCTCTTCTCTCAAAGCCCTTGCCTTTTCTCCTTTAAGATATGCGGCTCGCTCTTCAAGATCGCGTATTTCTCTTTCAGATATTGGATTCATTTTCAACTCCAATTCCCATAATATGCTTAGCACCGGCATAAACGTCCCTGGCGATCCAGGCGCAGCCCTGGGCGGCGGCGCACCTGTCCAGCACGCCTGCCTTTCTGCCTATGAGTTCGGACACCCTCCCCTCGATCATCGCAGCGGGGCTGCCTGCCAGAAATATATCCGGCTCTTGGCAGCCTCTGTCGCGACAGAGGACCTGGAGTGCCTCGATCTCCATGGCGGCAAAGAGGGCCAGTGACTCCAGGGCCAGCTCTCTCTCTTCGGGGCTACACTGCTCAAGGCTACTCCTCCCCCATTTGGAGAGAATGCCGCCCCTGGTGAAGGCATGATTTGCAGTCATCAATCCGGAGTCGACATCCCGGATGGCCTGCACATCCAGCGGCCCCTGAAAGAGGCCGGGGGCGAAGATGGGGGCGTCAATGGCTCCGATGATCCTTCCCTCCAGCACGGCGAAGGTGACTGTATTGGAGCTGGCATCGCAGACTATGAAGCTGTTGCTCTTGCTCCTGAAGACGCCATAGGCCAGGCCCACCTTCTCCGGGCTCATGCCGTGCGAGAATACTTTCAGCCTGGGGTCGATGTCAGATCCCCGATGAATGCCGGGCAGAAGTATGGCTGGCCATGCCGATGCCAAAACAGCCTCAAAGACGCTTGTGCCCCCGCCGACATGCAGGCCCGCCCCGTCCTGGCTGATCAGGCCGCGATTGGGGGCATCCTGCATGCGAACGATCTTGGTCAGGCCGTCGCCCATGGAGTAGCTGAAGGCCAGCAGATCGATATCATCGCCCCCCAGGTTTCTGGAGATGGCCTCGATGATCTGCCGGGGTGAAAAAAGGCTGGCCTCCTGCCTGGCCAGGCTCCAGCAGCGCCCCCCATCCGTGGCAAATCTTATGGCTGTGGTCCCGTGGTCTACCCCTACGAACATCAAATCAGCCCATATTCGACTCTTCAATCAGAGCCAGCAGCTTTTCCGCCACCTTTCCGCTCTCCCGTCTGGTCCTCATGAGGGTGCTCATTCTCTTGCACTCCCCTCTGTAGCTGCTCTTCCTGTCCACCACGAACAGGTCGACCTTGCCGAGAAGCTTTCGCACTCCGTTGTCATCTGCGGGAACGCGGCAGGCAGCCATGAATTTGGCAGCCGGGCCGCTCACCGGCTTATTGCCGATGAAGGGGCTCACCGCCACCACGTTCTTGTCTTTGAGCCTGTCGCGCACGCCGGGCAGGGCCAGGATGGGGCCGATGCTGGTCACTGGATTGCTGGGGCCGATGAGGACCGTATCCTCCTTCTCCAGCAGGTCCAGGAATGACTGGCAGGGAATGGCTGAGTCCAGGCCGGCGAAAAAGACCGAGCTGACCTCCGGCCCGCCGCCCAGGCTCACCCAGAAGTCCTGAAAATGCATCACGCCCTGGGACGTGGATATGACTGTGGAGACGATGTCGTCTGTCATGGGAATGATGCGCTGCTCGACTCCCAGGGCATGGGATAGGGCTTCGGTGGCCAGGCTCAGTTTGACTCCCTTCCGGAGCAGGTTGGAGCGGAAGATATGTACTGCCCGGTCGTTGTCTCCCACCAGCATCTTCTCATCCATGCCAAGCATGGTCAAAAAATCATGGGTATGGGTCCGGTCTCCCCTGATGCCCCACCACTTCTTCTCGTCTATCATGTCCGCCAGGGTGTACAGGACGCTGTCTATGTCCGGAGAGATGTAATTTCCCGATATCCAGAGATCCTCGGCTGTATTGACAACCACGGACAGCTCTTTTGGCTTGACCCTCTCCTTTAGGCCAAAGAGCAGCTTGGGGGTGCCCGTGCCGCCGCTCAAGACCAGCATTTCAGACGTCCACGATTATCATGCCGGTCTTCAGGCCGGCGGCCTGCTCCGGAGATAAGAGCATCCTCTCCGCCTTTTCGCAGTCGATGGCGCTGTTTCCCAGTGGATCCTCCAGGATGAGGGTCAAGGGAAAGCGCCCCTGCCTGGCCAGGCTGATCTTTTCCAGGATCTCCTCGCCCTTCTTGGTCGCTTCAGCGCTGCATGCCTCTCTGGCAGAGCGGGTGGCAAATCCCACCACGCCCTCCACCCGGTCAAGGACCCCCTCCACATTGGATATGTAGCACTCTGAGGCAAATCCGGGCTCTATGTCCACGCCCAGTTCCGGTATGCGCAGCGTGCCGCTTGAGGAGCGGATGACCCTGGCGTTGAGATCATCGACGCTTTTCACAGCCATCCTGAAGCGTACCGGCTCCTTTTGGGTGAGGAGGATGGTGTCGCTGTGCCGGTAGCCGCAGTCGCAGACTCCGGCTATGATCATGGCTTCGCCAAAATGAGGTATGTCCGACGTCTCCCAGGAGAACGGAATCGACGCCCCGCAGACCGGGCAATTGGCGCTGGTAGTCAGATTCAATCTCTGCTCCCGACCACCTTTTCGCGGTCGATCTTGATGCCGCTCGGCACCATTATGATCAGATCGTCGCCCACTCCGGCGATGTCTCCCGATACATCATCAGAGGCCTTCTTCAGCTCGCCTATGGCCCGGTCCAATGCTGCTTTGTCCCTCTTCATCCCGGCGATATCCACCAGGATGATATTTCCCGCATAAATCTCCTGCTTGATCTCGGCCACAGAGTCTATCTGCGACAGCTCCGCGACCCGAAGTATCATGTCAGCAGAGCTAGATGTCTCCTCGAACTGCCCCAGGTCAACCTCCGAGTAGTCCTGCTGTACCGATTTGCCGATGAGCTTGAGCTTTTCCAGAAATCCCGCCATAGTTACCCCCAGAAAGGAAAGCGCTATTATTATTTAAACTTTTTATGTATCTATCAGCTTCAAGCCCACCAGGCCCATAGCCACCATAAAAAGCGGTACGATGAGAGCAAAACCCATAGGCCTAATCCCGGCGGGAAACGACAGATCCACTGCCATGATTGAGCCGATCATCAGAAACACCAGGCCGGAACTGATGCCAATCTCTTGCCAATTCTTCTTCACAAATCTACTCTCCAATTCATCTTAGCAGATATACTTTTTCTCCGGCGAGGCCGTCTTGCCCGGCCAGGCGGCGCAGGAGAGGACCCGTCCTGCTGCCCTGCCAGCCCAAATCGATGAATCGGGGATAGATGGGCAGCCTCTCTCGGATGCAGTAGCCGGGCAGCAGCGTCTTCAGCTCCTCTTCCCTCGGCCAGGGGCGGCCGGGATTTATGCCGTCTTCGGTCAGGGGGCTGATGCCTCCCAGGTCTGTTGCCCCGGCAGCAACGGCGGGCAGCGGATCGGCAAGGTTCGGTGGGATTTGAATGGCTACATCCGCCGGAAGGATGGATTTGGCCTCCTGCACGGTGCGGCAGATATCCGATAACCGGGGGCGGTCGGCAGAGGCCAGGGCCGTTCCCGGCTTGGGATCGAGCGGCTGGATGATGACCTCCTGGATGTGGCCGTAGGAACTGTGCAATTGGGCGATCCTCAGCAGAGCGTCCCTTCGGTCCTGATCGCTCTCGCCAATGCCGATCAAAATTCCTGTCGTAAAGGGAATCCTCATCCTGCCGGCGGCGGCCATGAACTGCAGCCTGCTGTCGGGATTTTTTCCCGGTGAGCCCTCGTGGGCGGGTAGCCGCGCCGTAGACTCCAGCATCAGGCCCATGGAGGCGTTGTAGGGCTGCAGACGGCGCAGGTTCTCCATTGAGAGAATCCCCGCATTGGTGTGGGGAAGAAGGCCGCTCTCCAGTGCCATCTCCGCCAGCTCCACCAGATAGTCTATGATGTCTGATGCGCCCGCCTGCTCCAGCAGTCTAAAAAAGCCTGCCTGCTCCCAGGGGCTCTCTCCCATGGTGAAGAGCGCCTCGCTGCAGCCGGCATCTGCGCCTGCCTCCATCAGCCTTCTCGCCTGTGATCGACCGATAACGCGAGCGTCTTTGAGATCCTTACGAAAAGAACAGTAGCTGCAGCGGTTTCTGCATAGGTTGGTAACGGCGATAAAAATATTTTTGGAATAGGTGATGGTCTTCATGGCCTGGCTGCCCTGGGCAGATTGCTATGGTTGGACGGCTATAGGCAAGCTGCTATGGGCCGATCGGCAGTCTCCGATTGGATTTGAGACTATTGTCATCAGCCTAGCGCCGGAACTCCACCAGCTTGAGAACGCTGCCCCGTGGGCATTCTTCCGGGGCCTCGCCCACCACCTCGACGATGGTGCACTTCTCGCCGTCCTTGAGGCCGGTAGGGTGGCACATGTCATACATGCTGCAATCGGTATCATCGCATTTCATGGCCTCAAATACGATCTTGGATCCTGGAAAGGCCTTTCTGGCGTCAAAGGCGGCGATTATGGGGCTCTCCGCCACCTCCACGGCCCGCACTCCGGCCTCATGGATGGGGCAGTCGTGAACCAGTTCCCCCCTTGTACCGAGGACTCTGTAGCGCCTCTTGGGCTCCAGATTGATGCATGTATTTCTCAGCTTGCAGGTCTCGCATTCCGGGGTTGCTCCTATGAAGGTGAACTCCATGCCGGTGCTGGCAAGCTTTGTTCCAATCAGCGTAATTTGTGTGACAGCCTCTGACATATTTCAATCTCCTTTTTTCCAATTATTATCATTATAAATTATATTAAATTTTCTATATCACGCCTGTAGTCTCAGCCGCATGTATTGCCGCCATCCTGCTCAGGCCCGTATCGAGTATAGTATAGCGTTCCGGCCGTATCTCATGGGCCTGGATCAGGGCGGATATGACATGATCGGGATTAAGCCCCGCCTCTTTCGCAGTTGTGGGCGCTCCCACCTGCTCCAGCGCCCTCTTTATCATCTTCCAGTCTCCACCATGCAGATACATCATCATGATGGTCCCCAGGCCGCACAGCTCTCCATGCAGGGCTTTTCCCGGCGCAATTTTATTCATGGCGTGGGCAAACTTGTGCTCTGAGCCGCTGGCTGGACGGGAGGACCCGGCTATGCTCATGGCCACCCCGCTGGAGATCAGGGCCTTGATCACAATCCTGGCGGATTCTTCCAGCCCCGGGCGGATGTCGCCGGCTCTCTCCACGATCATGCGCGCCGTCATGGCGGAGAGGGCCGAGGCGTATTCACTGTATTCCTCGCCCTTCAGGCGGTGGGCCAGTTGCCAGTCCAGTATGGCGGTATAATTGGAGATTATGTCCCCGCATCCCGCGGCGAGGAGGCGTGCCGGGGCCGTGGCAATTATTTTGCAGTCGGCAACTATTGCCAGCGGCGACCTGGCCGGGATGGAGGCCCTCTCGCCGTTCACAGTCAGTGAGGCCTGGGCCGAGCAGATGCCGTCGTGTGAAGCCGCAGACGGCACGGAGAGGAAGGGAAGGTCAAGCTTCAGGGAGGCGAGCTTGGCGATATCAATGGAGCGGCCTCCGCCGGCTCCGATGAGAAAGCCGGCCTTCGTCTCGCGGGCCAGGATCTCTGCGCGATCGACCTCCTCCAGCTTGGAGGCGGTGCTGACGAGGATCTGCGGCTCGTAGCCTGCCCCTTGCAGGAGGTCTTTGATATGCTCTCCCAGTGCCTGCCGGGTATGGGGACCGGTGATGATCAGGGCGCTCTTTCGGAGGTGAAGCTGGCCGCATATCTCCGGCAGATCGGCTACGGCTCCACTGCCTACTGCTACAATGCGGGGTAGCTCCATCCATCCGGGTCCGGCCAAGCATCTCACCAGGGAAAAAGGGCTTTAACGTAATTGGTCCCTGCAATATAAAACTGTATCTAACAGGTCGCGATCTCGGAGCGCAGGTCGCAGAGGATGCGGTCTCTTATGGCGTTGACCTCGGGGCTGGTCCTGTTTCTGGGGCGGGGAAGGTCGATATCGATTATATCCTTGATCCTGCCGGGCCGGGCGGACATGATCACAATTCGGTCCGCGAGGTAGATGGCTTCGTCCACGCTGTGGGTCACAAAGACCACCGTCTTCTTCTCCTCCTGCCAGATGCGAAGCAGCTCAGACTGCATGACGTTTCTGGTCTGGGCGTCCAGCGCCCCGAAGGGCTCGTCCATGAGTATGGCTTTGGGATCGTTGACCAGAGCTCTGGCTATGGCCACCCTCTGCTTCATGCCGCCGGAGAGCTCATGAGGATAGCGGGACTCGAACTTCTCGAGGCCGATCATCTTGAGGTACTGTCTGGCCCTCTCCGTCCTCTCGTCTTTGGAAACTCCCTTCAGCTCCAGGCCGAAGATTATGTTGTCCATCACCGTGCGCCAGGGAAAGAGGGAGTACTCCTGAAAGACCATGCCCCTCTCCGGGCTGGGGCCGGTTATGGGCTCGCCGTTGAGGGTGACTGTGCCTTCTGAGGCCTCTTCCAGGCCGGCTATGATGCGCAGGAGGGTGGTCTTGCCGCAGCCGGAGGGGCCGATGAAGCAGATGAACTCGCTGAACCTGATGTTAAGGTTGATGTCCTGAAGGGCCACCATCTCCTTTCCGTCTGCTAAAAACAGCTTTGATACGCCCTTTATCTCCAGAAGATCCATTGATAGGGCTTTGCCCCTTGGGTGCTAAAATCCTTTCGGCTACCCTATGCAGTTATGGGGTGAATGGGAAGACTGCCCTTCTTGGCCCAGAAGCGTGTAGGGCCGGTGCAATCTTCCTTGCTACACCGCTATCATGCACCGGCCGGTATAAATCCTGGAGCCGCGCGGGGCGAAAGTAATCGATTCGACTCGACTCAGGCCCTTTCAGGCTTTTCTAGCAGCCCCTTCTTGCTGAGCAGCTCTCCGCTCCTGGCGTGAGGCTTGCGGGAGACGGCATCCCCGGCCTTCTCCATTTCCCTGGACTCGTCGGCCAGGCGGGCTGCCGCTCGCATGACCTCGTGGCCTGCGGCTGCGGCTAAAGCTATGGCGGAAAGCTCCTTGAGCCGGAAACAAGCTGCGGCATCGATGGCTGCCACGGCCTGGGCCATGTAGAGGGCTCCCACGGCTTTGGCCCGGGCGTAGGGATTGGAGAAGTTCATGCGTTCGGCGCACTTCTCAGGGGTGGCCAGGATGGCGGGCAGCTTGGGCGAGCCGGAGGCTATGGCTGTCATGGCCGCGTCCAGCTCCTCCTGAACCAGGCGAATGGCTCCGCAGGCGGCTAAAACGCGCAGCGCGTCGGAGTTGAAGAGGGCCATCTCCGCCGGATCAAGGAACTCGCGCTTGGCACCGATGAGCGGGTCCATGGGCAGGATGATGAAGCCGTAGCCCTCCGTCGCCAGGGCGTCGCGGGCCTCCTTCTTTGACGGGCCGTCGGATATGATGATGGTGGGCGTGCCCTTGAACAGCTCCCGTGCGGTTGTTGGGCCGGCAGTGGCGGCATTGGGGCTGGAGATGACCACCAGTTGGGGGGCCCAGGCGAGCAGTTCCGCGGCAGCCTCGCCCTCCTTTTTGGTCATCTTGGGGCCGAAGCTGATGATCTTGAATTCGATGTCGGTTCTCTCCGCGATCTCGTCTAAGGACAGGTCGATAGCCGTGGATGTGGCTATGTTTCCGAGCTTTACAAAGCCGATCTTGAACATGCCGCTGGGAAAGGACGGGTGAAGATAAAAGGATTTTGCGGGCTCGCTGCATATCTATGCGCCTTATCCGGTCTTTGGTATCTTTGTGAGTTGCTCTGTCTAACATGTTTATTCTAATCTCTGTGCCTCTGTGCCTCTGTGGTTTTGTTCAGTAGCAGTAGGCTTAATTGTTGGGAACTCACTAACTAAACCACAGAGGCGCAGAGACACAGAGACAAAGAACCACTGGCTCCTCGCTATTTTGTGGGGCCATCTTCAGTTCGTTCGGTTGTTAGCTCGCTCTGTGCGTGCTCTGTGTCCTCTATGTCTTTGTGGTGAAAAACGTCGTTAGCCACTGGTTACAGCCAAATGCCCACGGACTGCCACCACAGAGACACAGAGCGCACAGAGGACTCACAGAGACTGAAGCGTCAATTACCCACAGTAAATAGCGAAGAGCCGAACCACTTCACCACCCACAGGAAATAGTGAGGAGCCGTTAAATAACAGCCCTGTCAACCAAGTACTGTGACCGCCCAGCCAGATTTCGCCAAAAACGTCCTGCCCCACCTCTATCGCCTGGAGGAGGATGAGGCCGGCCCCGATCCCGCCGAGGTATCGAAAAGGTACGGCATTTCCCTGGAGAGCATCGCCGTCCTGAGCAGGAATGAAAATCCCTACGGCCCCAGCCCCCTGGTTCGTCAGGCCCTGGCTGATGTGCCCATGAACCGCTATCCTGACAGCCGCTCCTTCATCGAGGCCCTGTCGAAGTACACCGGCCTTCCCGGCGAGAATATCGTCATCGGCGCAGGCATGGATGAGATCATCGCCACCGTCTGCCGCATATTCCTCGGGCCGGGTGATCGGGGGGCCATCTCCTATCCTACCTACAGCCTCTACGCCCTCGCCACCCAGCTCTGCGGGGCGGATCCGCTCTACTATCCCAGAAAGGAGGACTTCTCAGTGGACGGTGTTCCCGCCGGGGCCAAGATGGCCTTCATCTGCTCGCCCAACAATCCCACGGGAAACGCCATCTCCGAGGAGAGCGTCCGGGCCATTCTGGAGGGCACCGATGCCATCGTCTTTTTGGACGAGGCCTATGCCGAGTTTGCAGAGAGGAGCCTCCTGGGACTGGTCGGGGAGTACGACAATCTGGTGGTGGGCCGCACCCTCTCCAAGGCCTTCGGCCTCGCCGGCCTGCGCCTGGGATATGCCCTGGCCCCGCCCTGGATCGCAAGTCTCTATCGCCGTGTGGCCCCTCTCTTCTCCGTCACCAGCCTGTCGCTGGCGGCAGGCGTGGCCGCCTTGCAGGACAGAGAGTGGAAGCGGCAATGCGTGCAGCGGATCGCTGCAGAGCGGGAGAGGATGCGCCTCCGCCTGCCGGGAGCCTATCCCTCGGAGGGCAACTTCCTCTACGTTCGCACTCGCGAGGAGTCAAAGGGTGTGGTGGAGCGGCTGCTGCAAAATGGGGTGATAGTGCGGGACTGCAGCTCCTTTTCCGGCTGCGGTGAGCACTGCCTGCGGGTCACTGTGGGCCGGAGGGAGGAGAACGACAGGTTTTTAGAGGAGATGGAGAGGGCGGAAGGGGTATGAGATGAGGTCGCATGCGATCTATTTGTCGCCTGCGGTAATTGACAGGATGGGCGGAATTGCAGCAAAGGTTTTTCGGGATTTTTGCTCATGACATTTTCCCCCTGAAGTTTGTCTGCCTGGACCAGCCCCGCCGGCACAGCGCCCACCGGCACGCGCAGGCGCGGATGCACGTGCGAGTGAGGGCGGGCGAGCGGGAGGCGAATTGGACCGAAATTGTATAAATATCAGAGTATTCGCCAGGCGGGCCGGGCTTTCTGCTTGATGTGCCCAGCTTCTGGCAATTGCAATACATGCATCAGGCAGATTGGATCTCCGAGTCCGGATGAAAAATCGTCGATCGAGTTTCTACATGTCTTTCTTTGTTGTGGCGACACGCGCGCGGTGAAACGCGCGGGGACTGTTACGGGGACCCCTCAGCGCCGGGGAGGCTTCTGTTGCTCCGACGCCAGCGGTTTGACGGGATCGGCGGATTTGCCATTGCGGATTGCTGAGATTTTGTCTTCCAGAAACCATAACTGCCCCCCAGATGGCAGCCGAGCCTCTCCGAGCGCTGGCCGGAACTATCTTCGTGCCTGGGTGAAGGATGGCTGGCTGGAGGTAGCCACTGCCGAGCCAGGTCGTACAATTTATCGGCAAAATATCGGCAATGAATCGGAAGCTTATCGGCAATGTTTTGATGATTGTCTCTGTGCGTACTCTGTGTCCTCTGTGATGAAAACGCCGTTAGCCACTGGTATCGCAATTTGACAGCAGACTTCTTGTTTTCTGCTTTGATATTAAATAAAATGCCAGACGATCTGAATTGGTTAAAATATAATTCAATAGGTGATTTACAGCCCCCGAAACGCGGCCTCCCGGGCCGCGCTTCTGGAACTGCTCCTCCCTCCTGTTGTTGTAGTTGTTGTTTGGTTTTATAATTGTTTATCGCGAGGCCATAGCGGCATGGCATCGTCTCCGGGCGCAGGTGTAGCCGCACCCGTCCGACACCATGCTATGCCCTCCCATGATATAAAGCTTACTTCTTTTGCAGCCAGGGCATCATGGCCCGCAGCTCTGCACCCACCTTCTCGATGGGGTGCTCAGACTCGATCTTCTCCAGGGACTTCTTGACCGGCAAGCCCGCCTGGCTCTCCAAAATCCATTCGCGAGCGAACTCGCCGGACTGGATCTCTGCCAGGATATCCTGCATCTCGGCCCTTGACTCTTCGTTGATGATCCGCTGGCCCCGGGTCATGCCGCCGTACTCTGCCGTGTTGGAGACGTTGTTCCACATGCGCATGAATCCGCCCTCGTAGATCAGGTCCACAATCAGCTTCAGCTCGTGGCAGGCCTCGAAGTAGGCGATCTCCGGCTGGTAGCCGGCGTCAACCAGGGTCTCGAAGGCAGCTTTGATCATCTCGGTCACGCCACCGCACAGGTCCACCTGCTCTCCGAACAGGTCGGTCTCCGTCTCCTCGGTGAATGTAGTCTCGATAACTCCGGCCCTCGTGCCGCCGATGCCCTTGGCATAGGCCAGGGCCCGCTTCATGGCCGACTTCGATGCATCCTGCTGCACAGCCACCAGACAGGGAACTCCCTTGCCCTCCTGGTAGGTCCGCCGCACCAGGTCGCCCGGACCCTTGGGGGCCACCATGACCACGTCCACGTTCTCCGGGGGCACAATCTGGAAGTAGCGGATGTTGAAGCCGTGAGAGAAGCCTAAAGTCTTGCCCTCCTCCAAATAGGGGGCGATCTGCTCCCTGTAGATCTTGCCCTGATACTCGTCGGGCAGCAGTATCTGAATGTAGTCCGCCGCCTGGGCAGCATCGGAGACGCTCATCACCTTGACGCCGTCCTCCTCCGCCCTCTTCCAGGCCCGGGAGCCGGGCAGGTCGGCGGCGATGACATCGAGGCCTGAGTCCTTCAGATTCTCTCCCTGGGCGTGCCCCTGATTGCCCCATCCCACTATGGCTATGGTCTTGTCTTTCAGCACCCTCAAGTCTGCATCCTTTTCATGGTATATCTTCACCAAATTACATTCCTCCTTTCGCTATTTTGAATTCAATAATTGAGAAAATGACCAATCTGCTCTTAAGTCTTTGTGCTTTCTTTGTGCCTTTCCGGTGGTCTCAAAGGCCGCCGTCAAAGCACAAAGAAGCAAAGACTGCAAGAGGCCGGGGCTTCTTTCAGGCCTTGATGACCCTCGCCCCTCTAACCATCGATACCTTGCCGGTGCGGGCCAGCTCCTTGATTCCGAACTGGCGCAGCAGTTGTATGATGGCGTCTATCTTCTCCTCATCCCCCGTGACCTCGATGATCATGGACCTCTGGGAGACATCGATGATCTTGGCCCGGAAGATGTTGACTATCTGCATGATCTCGCTCCGGTTCTCTTTATCGGCAGAGACCTTGATGATGGCCAGCTCCCTCTCCACCGACTCCCCGGCATCCAATTCGCTCACACGGATGACGTTTATGAGCTTGGAGAGCTGCTTTATCACCTGCTCTAAGACGTCTCTGTCTCCCTGGACGGTTATGGTCATGCGGGAGTAGTCGGGGTTGTCCGTGGCACCCACGGAGAGGCTTTCGATATTAAACGACCTGCGGGAGAACAGCCCGGCGATGCGGGTTAAAACCCCTGACTTGTTCTCCACTATCACGGCAATGGTGTGCTTCATCTAAAAGCCCTCCTGCCCCAAAACCTCTCTCCTGCCTTCGGCATAGATCTTCTCCAGATGGCAGAGCTGCTCCTCATCACACCACTCCAATTCCAGTATCTCGGAGAGAGTCGCTCCCGCCGGAACCATGGGCGAGACCTTCTCGGCGGGGCTCACGATGAAGTCCATTATCACCGGCCGGTCCACGGCCAGTGCCGCCCTGATGACCGGCTCGACCTCGGAGGGCTTCGTCGCCCGCAGGCCCACCGCACCGTAAGCCTCGGCCAGCTTGACAAAATCGGGACTGGTGCGCCCCAGGATGGTGGCCGAATACCTCTTCTCAAAGAACAGCTCCTGCCACTGGCGAACCATTCCCAGGCAGCCGTTGTTGAATATCGCCACCTTCACAGGGATATCGTTGACCACGGCTGTAGCCATCTCCTGGCTGTTCATCAGGAAGCTGCCGTCCCCGGCGACATCGATGACATCGCACTCCGGCCGGCCCGTCTTGGCCCCGATGGCCGCAGGAAATCCATAGCCCATGGTGCCGAGGCCTCCCGAGGATATGAACTTGGTCGGGTCCCGGTGCACAAAGAACTGCGCCGCCCACATCTGATGCTGTCCGACCTCGGTGGTGATGATGGCTTCCGGTGCCAGCTCGCACAGCTTCTCAATCACATACTGGGGCTTGATGATGTTCATATCCGGAATATAGCGCAGAGGATAGTCCTTCTTCCAGCCGTCGATCTTCTCATTCCAGGGGCCCTTCGGCTTGGGTCCGACCTCCTTGAGCAGTCCGAGAAGAGCGCTCCTGGCGTCTCCCACCACGGGAACGTCCACCCGCACGTTCTTTCCTACCTCCGCCGGGTCGACATCGATATGCACGATCCTGGCCCGGGGAGCGAAGCTGGCGATCTTGCCCGTCACCCGGTCGTCAAAGCGGGCTCCAATGGCCACGATCAGGTCCGACTCCTGGACGGCGTAGTTGGCATACTTGGTGCCGTGCATTCCCAGCATTCCCAGGGAGAGGGCATGGTCCTCGGGAAAGCAGCCTATGCCCATGAGGGTGGTTGTGACCGGGGCGTTCACCTTAGTCGCCAGGTCGAAGAGCTCTTTATGTGCGCTGGCGTACTTGACTCCACCACCCACATAGATCACCGGCCTCTCCGCCTCCATAAGCGCTCGAGCCGCCTTTTTGATCTGCATCTCGTGCGGCCTCACCGAAGGGTGATAGCCGGGCAGGTCCACCTCCGGCCAGGAGAACTCCACCTCATCTACCGTCACGTCACGGGGAAGGTCGATGAGCACCGGTCCGGGCCTGCCCGTCCGGGCGATGAAGAAGGCTTCCCGGAAGACGCGGGAGATGTCTTTGGCGCTCCGCAGAAGGTAATTGTGCTTGGTGATGGGCAGAGTGATGCCGGTTATGTCCGCCTCCTGAAAAGCGTCCTTTCCGATCAGCCAGGTGTTGACCTGTCCGGTGATGGCCACCATGGGCACCGAATCCATGTAGGCATTGGCGATGCCTGTCACCAGGTTGGTGGCCCCCGGCCCGGAGGTGGCGATGCACACGCCAACCTTTCCCGTAGCCCGGGCATAGCCGTCGGCCATGTGCGCCGCCCCCTGCTCGTGCCGGACAAGGATGTGACGGATGTCCGACTGGTAGATGGCATCGTAGAGGGGCAGAAGCACCCCACCGGGCAGGCCGAATACCACATCCACGCCCTCTCTCTTCAGGCTCTCCAGTACCGCCTGCGCTCCCGTCATCTTAGACATTTGGCTTTATCCTCCTCTTCCAGGCGCATCAGCCGGTTGATGCCCTCCAGCACCGCCTCGATCGATGCTATGATTATGTCGGCGTCGGCCCCGCGCGCCGTTATTTTTCTGTCTGCCATTGCCATCGTCACCCATACTTCCACTACTGCATTTGTTCCGCCGGTTATGGCGTCCACATGATACTCCTCTAGCCGCACATCGGCCACTCCGGATATGGCCCGCTTCACTGCGTTTATTGCCGCATCCACCGGTCCGACGCCCGTTCCCGCTTCCAGCTTCTCAGTGCCGTTGAGCTGCAGCTTGACCGAGGCGGTGGGCGTCACCGTATTGCCTGCCACCACAGTCACCTCTTGCAGCTTGACCTTGGGCTCCATCTGGATGGAGAGCACCGTGTCGGCTATGGTCTGCAGGTCGGCATCCGAGACTCGCTTGCCCTTGTCTCCCAGCTCCTTTACTTTGGTCACAATCTGGCCGAGCTGCTGGTCGCTGACGGACAGGCCGAACTCGCGCAGGGCCAGCTCCACCGAGGCTTTGCCGGCATGTTTGCCCAGCACTATGCGCCTCTTTCTGCCCACAGTCTCCGGATGAATCGGCTCGTAGGTGCTGGTGTCAGCCAGCAGGCCGTGCACATGTATTCCCGCCTCATGGGTAAAAGCATTCTCACCCACTATGGCCTTGCTCGGAGCCAGCGGCAGGCCGGTCATGCGCGACACCATCCGGGAGAGCTGGTAGATGTCCTGGCACTTGATCCCTGTCTCGATCTTATACAGGGACTCCAAAGTCATTACCACCTCTTCCAGGCTGGCATTTCCCGCCCTCTCACCTATGCCGTTTACGGTCACGTGCGCCTGGGAGGCGCCGGATCGAAGAGCAGCCACGGTATTGGCTGTGGCCATGCCGAAGTCGTTATGGCAGTGGACGCTCACCGGAGCCCCCAGTTGGGAGAGCCTGGAGAAGACCTGGGTCGTGACCTCTGGAACCAGCACACCCACGGTATCGCAGAAGGCAAGCCTGTCCGCCCCGGCCTCGATTCCGGCCATGTACAGTCTCGTCAGATAGTCCAGATCGGCACGGCTGGCATCCTCCCCGGACAGCTCCACAACCAGTCCGTGGTCCTTGGCATATTCCGTTACCGCTACCGCCAGATTGATCACCGATTTCCGGTCGGACTTGAGCTTGCGCTCGATATGAAGATCGGATACCGGAACCACAAGGTGCACGGAGTCCACGTCGCAGCCCAAGGCCACGTCGACGTCCGACTTGAGGGCCCGGACGTAGCTGCAGATCTCCGCCTTCAGGCCAAAATCGGCAACCGCTTTTATGGACAGGCGTTCTCCTGCGGATGTCATGGCGGAGCCAGCCTCGATTACGTCCACACCCAGTGAGTCGAGCCCCTGGGCGATGGCCAGCTTTTCATCCAGGCCGAGCGAGACGCCCGGCGTCTGTTCACCATCACGTAATGTGGTGTCTAGAAATCGTATTTTACCAAATAAAGCGATCCCACGCATTCATGTTCAATCACCTAAGGCCACCAGGCCGTTCTGACGTAAAAATCTTTAATGATTGATAAAGCTAACGAGAGGCAAGTCCGGACGGAAGGCGGTCCTATGGTCCGTCGGCAAACTACTTCGTTGAATGACGTTCCAAGGGCAAGCTTTAAACCGTTGAAGTTCGATGCTCGTGATGAATGGTGGAGGTTCAGGATAGATGATGTGCAAGAGATCATCCCTTTCCCTAGCCCTGCTCTTATGCCTCACGGCTTCTTCATTTCTCAGCTTTCCGGCATTCGCAGGAACTGGATGCGGCACTAACTGGATGGGCGATACGACCGGCGACACAGACTTCTCTGTGAGCAAGAATCAAAATCAGGCAGCATCCGGAGCTTCGAGTTCGGATGCGGGCGCCCTGGCCAATGCCAAGGCGGCCGTATCTTTGGGATCGGCTGCCAGCAAGAGCAAGAATGCCAGCATAGAGAGCCTGAGCCCCGACAGGCCCGGGCCGCAGAGTGCCGGCGCTGCCATCCTCTGGACGGTACAGGCAACGAGTTCCGGCAATGAAAAGATACTTTACGATTTTCTGCTCAGCGGGCCATCTACCGGCGGCAGGCTGGTGGACATGACCGGCTGGATCGAGGGCAATTCCTGGACGTGGAATACAACGAATGACGATGCCGGAGAGAGCCGAATTGTGGTCGCAGCAAAGCGCGCCGGCTCGGCGGGCTCTGAAGACCGCCGGGAGACCGGCTATACCATAAACGCTGCCTCTTCATCAGCGACATCCGCCGCGGCAGTGGATGCAGACCCCTCGCCTTCGGCGACATCAGATACCGCGTTCTCCGATTCCGCCGATCATCCTTCCTCCAAGACATCCGACTCCATTTCGAACAAGCCGAGGGTAGCTCCGGATGAACGAACGGCCACAGTCGCCAAATCCAGCGGGCCGAATATGGATATGCCCGACCCCACCCCCAAGGCTGTCGTGAGCACAGAGGGCTCTTCTCAATCCATGGATGCCCAGCCAGTACAGGAGACTGCCGTTGAGGAGTCGGAGAACATGGATGTGGAGGGAAAGTGGACTGTAAAGCTGGACCGGCCCGGGGAGACGCTTGATCTCAGCCTCATCCAGACGGACGGCAGCGTGATGGGCGCGGGCAATCTCAATGAAAAGGACAGCAAGCTTGCCGTCAGCGCCAGAGGATCGGTATCCGGCAATTCTTTGAGCCTTGATGTCTGGACTGTGATCAGCGAATTTGGAAATAAGGTCGACAAGAGCATCAATTTGGAGTTGGTGAAGGTGGACAGGACAGTCTCCGGCAGCTACGAGATGTACACCGGAGAGGATCTATCTCTGAAAGGAAATGCCACGGCCAGCAGATTTGCCTCATGAGGAGTGATGGCGGATGAAGCCTCAATTCATAATTTGCGTAACATCAATCCTGGCCTTGGTGGCCGTCCTTTTGGCCGGTCCTGCCTGGGCAGGCTGCGGAAAATGGGTGATTCGAGACAACACTGATTTTCTCACCGACCCGATCTTCGACGAGGCGGTGGCCTCTTCCACGGGAAGCAGCGCCACGGCCAATTCCGATGGATCTGCCGTGGATAGTGGTAGCCGCGAAAAGAAAAATGCCACCGAAAGCACAGACGCCGCCCCGGATGGCGGAGAGACGGCGGGCAGCGCCACGTTGGCCGAACAGGCTATTCCCGATATCAATGGAAAATGGTCTGTCACATTGGAGGCCGGGGGAGCCAAAAAAGCCATCGATTTGATTTTGATTCAGAACAAAGACCGGCTGCAGGGCTACGGAACGCTGGAGGAGGGCTCATCAGATACGCCGGCCACCGCCACAGGATCTGTTTCGGATGAGGCCGTCAGCCTGATCGTCAAGGTCAGCCAGAGCAAGAAGGATTACCATCTGGAGATGGCTTTGGCAGATGATGACATGCAGGGCAGCTACGAGCTGTTCAGCGAACAGGATCTGGCGGAGAGCGGCAACGCCACCGCCAGCCGCTCCAACAATTAGAATTTTTTCCCCGCTCGTGGGCAATTTGCGATAACCAGTTGCTAATGACGTTTTCACCACAGAGACACAGAGGGCACAGAGAACGCACAGAGATGGGCTAACAACCGGATGATCCAAGAAAAGCCACGCAAAATAGCCGTGAGTCTGGATTTTCTTTATCTGTGATACGGCTCGCCTCGCATTATGCGATAGCTGCGGTAGATCTGCTCCAGAAGTATGACTCTCATCAACTGATGGGGAAATGTCATCCTGGAAAAGGAGAGCAACAGGTCCGCCCTCCTGATTATCTCCGGGGCGAGGCCCAGAGGGCCGCCGATGACAAAGGCCACTTCGCCGGCCCCCTCCAGCGTGGCATCATTTATCCAGGCAGCCAGCTCCATTGAATCAAGGGCATTGCCGGCTCGATCGAGAACCACCACCGGCCCGTTATGCTTCCCGAGCCTCCCGGCGATGTCATGGCCCTCCTCCCGGATGACCTTCTCCTCTTCGGCGGCGGATAGATTGTCCTTAATGCGGGCCTCTGCCACCTCTTCTATAACCAGGCGGGCGTAGGGGCGGAGGCGGCGGGCAAAGTCGGCAGCAGCATCTTGCCAGTGCTTCTCTCTGAGCCGGCCCACGGCGATGATGCGAAGGATCAATGAATTGCACCGGTTTATATCCATCTCACCTATCGCTTTTTCCATGTATGTCACATGCCTGGCTGTTGATCTCGCATACCCGGCAGACCTCTCGCTCTTCATCGATGTGGCGGGTGGCGGTGGCCAGAACGCTGGCGTTCACCAGATTTCCGGCGAGAAATACAGCGGCAGCAATCTGGTCATCTGGAATTCCCAGGTTGGATGCTATGCGAATGTGAAGCTTCAGGCAGTGGCTGCACCTCATGGCAGCGGAGACAGCCACCGATATCAGTTCGATGGTCCGGGCATCGAGACCTGAGCTTCTCTGGATGGCATTGTTGTGCAGCACCTTGGTGATGAATATCTCGGGATTGTCCTTCATGAACTGAAAGACGTAGGGAATCTCTCCGTAAGTGTCCTCCACCGCCTTCAAGATATCCTCTGCCGCCTTCTCCTTCCCCTTGACCAAAATGGCATCCAGCTCATCCTCAAAGCTCATTGTCTCATTCTCCCGGTCAATTTGCTCAGAAGACAAATCCCGTCTCGGAGGCGGGCAGTATTCTCAGCAATATGTAATCCTTCATTCGGGACGGCCTTATGGAGGCGATCTCACCTAGCTTCACCCCTTCGTCGAACGTCACCGCCGCTACCGCCTCTTTGTAGGCTTCATAGGGCAGCTTTATCCGCACCCCGGTCAGATTGAGAGTTATGGGCAGCGGCGAATAGGAGTACTCCACATCAGGCACCTGCTCGCGCACGGCATCCATGACCCGGGGCGGCGATGTGGTGAGCGGGTCCTTGGCTATGGCCGTCCTGGTCCTGTCCAGGGCCTTTCCCACTGACTCGACTATTTGATCTAGTGAGCCGATCTCCGTGGCTTTCCTGGCTCTGTGCGCGACGCGACCAATGGAGGGCACATAATCGAAGGCATAGGGCAGGTCCGCGGCGGCAATCTGCGGTCCACCCGTGACCACCACGGGAACGCTGATGTTCCTGTACAGGCTCTCCTTCTTCTTGATGCAATCCTGGAAGTTGCCGAAGATGAATACTGCGGCATCGTGCTCATTTATGAGAGCCGTCTCGTATTCATTGATCTGGGCGATCTCCCGGCCCACGCCCCTGGCCAGCCCCAGCATATTGGTCTTGGAGCCGTGCCTCCTCAGGTACTCGGCTATGTCGCAGGCGGTGTGGGGCAGGTGATGAATGGCCAGGGTGGGCGTCACCACCGCCACCTCCGTTCCGGCCAGCGGTGCTCGCACCAGCTCTCCTCGCAGCTCAGAGACCAGCGCCTCTAAAACGGGCTTATCCTCGGAGGGGATCAATATCAAAAGGATCATCTCCGTCTGCGTCACATTCTTTTGCAGGATGTAGCCGCCCAGGTCCTCCACCAATTCGATGACCAGGTCGTGCTTATACAATCCCCCGGTGAACATCACAGGCTCAAGCATTCTCCATCTCCCGGACTTTTGCCCTGACCTCAGATACGATCTCTGGCGTGAGACCCTCCTCTGCGGCTATGAAAAAGAAGCTTTCCTTGTTCATCTCATTGCGCCGGTTCCTGAAGCCCTCCGGAGCCACCCGGACCAGGGCATCGGTCATGTCCTGCAAGAACTCTGCCTCAAGATCGGTTACCGCTATCTCGGCGGGGGTTGTGTCCGAGGCGATGATCACAATATCCCTGGCCGGCTGCTCCACCCTCTCCCGGCCGTAGTGCTCCCAGAGAGCCCGCAGCAGATCGGCCATGTGCTCTTCATCATTGATCTTGACCTGATAGCCGCCTGACACCTGCATCACATCGCCCACATCCTTCACAGTCAGCGGCGGAATTCCGGTGCGAAGCAGGCCGTAGACTGCGAAGAGTGGCTTGGAGATATCGACGTAGACATAGAGCCTGCCTATGGACCGGATGACTCCCAGGTCCTGGAGGATGTCCATGATGATCTCCCGGTACTTTTTAGCGCCGAACTCCTCGCTGCCCGTGACCACTACCTTGAAGACCTCCAGTGGGTCCATCTCAGCCCTCCAGCAGCCCCGAAACCAGCAGTGCCGCGCCCACCGCCCCGATGTACTGGGCATACTTGGGAACGGAGACCTTGATCTGAAGAAGCTCTTCCATGGCCTTGGGCAGCCCTTCGATGAGAGACGTCCCTCCCACCATGATGATGGGCTCTTTCACCTCCACCTCTTGCAGTTGCTGCTCGTAGACCTGCTCAGCCACGGAGTGGCAGGCGGCCATGGCCACGTCTTCAGGCTTGTTGCCCATGGAGAGGCTGTTGACCAGGCTCTGCGTGCCGAATACTATGCAGTAGCTGTTCATGGCCACATTCCTGAAGTCGCCCTTGAGTGCCAGCTTGCCAAGTTCGGTGATATCCACTCCCAGGCGTCTGGCCGTCAGCTCCAAAAACCTCCCTGAGGCTCCGGCGCATATTCCGCCCATGGTAAAGCCGCCGGGGATTCCGTCCTGCACGGAGATGGCCTTGTTGTCCATTCCTCCGATATCGATGACCGTAGCCGGCCCCTTCTGGGTATCGGCCAGGAATACTGCTCCCTTGGAGTTGACTGTGATCTCCTCCTGAATCAGTTTGGCATCGACATGCTTTCCAACCAGGAAGCGGCCATATCCGGTGACTCCCACGGCCTGCACCTGTTCCTTATCAACGCCCGCCATCTTCAGGGCGGCGGCGTAGGCGTCATCGGCGCTCTTGAGGACCTCGGTGGTCGGCACCCATCCCGTGCCTATGACCTGGTTGTCCCTCATCACCACCGACTTGGTGGTGGTGGAGCCGGAGTCGATTCCCGCAGTCAGGCCCTTCTGTTTCTCTCTGGCTAAGAGCCCGCGGAACTTGACTGTCGTGACCAAAGCCTCCATCCTGGTGAGCAGGGTCTCGGCCTTGGTCCTCTCCGTGAAGGAGTAGCTGAGCACGGGGATATTGGAGCGTTCGTGAATGAACTTTCTGATCTCGGAGCGGATGATGGCCGCCTCGGCGCAGCGGAAGCAGGTCATGACGATCACAGCATCGGCGAGATCCGGGTTCTCCACTATGCGCACGGCTCTGGCCATGGCCAGGTTCAGGTCGCCGGAGGAGACGGACACTCCGAATTTGCTCTCCACATTGAGGATATCATCCAGGGAAACCTCCGGATAGACGATTTTGGCTCCCACCGTCTCGGCAGCCCTTTCGATCTCCGGTTGGATGCCGCTGTACTCCGAACCGCAGGAGAGTTGAGCAATGCGAATCACTTTAAGCCCTCCAGAAAGGCTCTGATCTTCTTTACAAAGGCCTTCGCCTCAGCATCATTATTGGGATAGGAGAGGTCCAGCAGTGGGACTCCCTTGGTTCTGATGAGAAGCCTCACCAACTCATTGGTTCGGGAGCATCCGGCGCATCCGGTCAGCCAGCCCGGGTCCTCCACGATGATGGCAGCTTCTGCCTCTTCGATGATCGGCCCGATGAGAGCCATCCGGCCCCGCACGCCGGAGGGGACATCCACCGCCGCATAGCGCAGCCCTTTCTTGGGCTCCTCGGGAGTGACATTCAGGGGAGGGGACTGGATATCATTGGCTGTTGCCAGCTTTCGCACGGCTTCCGGAACCACAAGAGCCTTGTGGCCCATCCTGTCCACAAGGTCTGAGAGTATCATGCTGGTTGGAGGATAAACTATAACTTTTGCCATTGATTTACCTCAGGATAAATCCTCTTTTATAATCTCTTCCAATCTCTTCAAATGGAGGGGTTTTTCTTTATCAGGAACATCCGGGGCATCACCCTCAAAGGCCAGCGCCCTGGAGATCATGGGCAGGAGTTTGGTCTCGGACTCGATCATATAAAAACCCGGCCTGGCTCCTCCGCCCCGCCGGCCCCGGCAGCGTCTGGGATCACCGGGCGGAAATCCCCGATCCTTGATGAAAATGCCGGGGGGATCCAGCATTCGAATATCCTTCACCAGCTTTGCTATGACATCCTCCTCTCCGTTAATCACCACTCCAAAGCAGGTCTCCTTGACATTTACCTTGTGACCTGACCCGTAGATCTTCATGGCGATATCCGAGGGAAGGATATCTGATTCCGGGGATGTAATCACATACTTAGTGACTAGCATCAGCGCGCCTCCTTGATGTATATCGTCTCCCCTTCCTTGACGTCTTTGAGCTTCTCCGGCTCCAGGATCCGGCCTATGAGATTGGTGGCCTCAAACTTCTCTCCGGAGGGACCATATCTTTTGTCCTCCTTGAGCTTGACTCCCACCAGGCCGATCTTCTTGGAGACCGTATTGGAAACGGCTATCGATCCGGCAGGAACCGGCCCGCAAGGCTTGTTTTCGGGCAGGAGTTCCTTGAAGGCCATGGCATCGATCTCCGGCTTGAAGAGCAGGGTATTCTCATAGACGAAATAGACGGGCAGGGGCCCGACTGGCCTCTCCTTGAGGCCGGTAACATGCCGGAAGTAGTCCAGCGTCTTGGGGGCCAGGTGGTCGTCCAGTTGTATGGCCACCAGCCGGGATGAGGGAATGGATGTGACGGCAACTCTCTTATTCTTCAGAATGGACATCGTCGGTGCCGGATCCTGGCCCACCACCACGGCGTCTTCTCCTGTGTGGCCCTTGACCTCCACCTCAATTCCCCTCTCTTTCATTACAGAAATAGCATCGCCCAGCTTGCTGCCCAGCAGCATGATCCTCTCCGGCCGGACAACCACTGTTATCGCCTGGCCGGGGCCTGCCAGCTTGATCATGTCCATCCCGGATGTGATCCTGGCCACTGCGGAATGGGCGGGATTGGAGGTTCGATCCTTCTTGTAGATGAATATCCGGCCAAGGCCCCTGCCGCTGGTCCTCACCGTCACCAGCCCTTCCAGGCGGGGCTCGCGGTGCTCGAAGGCTATAGGCACGGTGAGAAGCTTGTCGGAGGATATGTAGGAGCTGGAGACGGAATCGACAGTGAATGTTCC
>Ga0116171_10001209_pt1 | contig 26081 bp, 26 predicted proteins | sample AD_JPNHW2_MetaG_FD_89798 | JGI IMG/M metagenome (GOLD analysis project Ga0116171, IMG submission 89798) | Active sludge microbial communities of municipal wastewater-treating anaerobic digesters from Japan - AD_JPNHW2_MetaG | ecosystem: Engineered > Bioreactor > Anaerobic > Digestate | place...
ACTGTTCAACCATGCTGAACATTATGGACTTCTTTTCTTGTTTGGTCATTTTCTTTTTGACCGCAAGTTGCGTATCTTTGCTCACACCGACAAGATGCAGTTTACCGGATGCTTACTTTAAAATCATAATTCAACATTAAGTATACTTAGCATTATGAAAACATTAAAAACAATATTTTTATTTGGTTTGGTTATCCTATCAAATAACATGATAATGTCACAATCATATTTTAGGGATTATTTTTTGGGAGATTATGAATGCATGCTAACTCAATCACACAATGGCGATACAGCTCAATTTTTTGATATTGTACATTTAACAGCATCAAGTGTTGATACGAATGTATTTATTGCAAATGACGATATCGGGCAGCTTAATAATGTTAAATTCTCATTAAATTTAGATTCCTCCTTTTTTGACTCAACATCAGGCGGACTAAGATACGGAAATTTTTATAATAATGACAGTATTTATATTATTAAAGTTGAGCCAAGCGGAATGGGACCATTTATATTCAAATTTTTCGGCAAGAAAAACAATCCATCAGTCCAAATAAATGATTTTTCTGATAATAGTTTTAAAATATTTCCAAATCCTGTTAATCAAAACCTTCAAATTATTTCGAAATTGCAAATCGGTGATATCCAATTTCAATTAATTGATCTTAATGGGATAAAAGTTTTTGATAAATCTTTTCATATCCAAAGTCCAAATGAATCCATTTCAATTGATGTAAGCACCATTCATAAAGGATTATATATTTTAGGAATTAAAACCAGCAAAATTTCTACAAATAAAAAAATATTAATTGAATAATAATGAAACGAATTATTTTATTTGTATTTTTATCATTAACCATCAGCATCACAAAGGGGCAATGGGTTATGGTAGATTCGATTTCAACAGCTTTCAGAACCATACAATATAAATCACCCTGCATCTTTCTTGGCAAGCAAGGACAATTTAACGGTGTTCTCATTAGCTGTAGCAACGATTCATTTGCCCCTTCTTATAATGGATTAGAATCTATTTGGGGCGTTACGGATATTGATTCATATGGAGATACCATTTTCTGTTCTTATGATAAAATTTATTATAGTACTAATAACGGAACTAACTGGAATATGTTTGATAACGGAATATTCGACCAGAGTAAAATGTTAATAAATAATGGTCATTTATTTTGTGCCAAAACTAATTCAAGTCCAAATAAAATTAAACGTTTTGATCTATCAGCTGATACTTCCTCATTATTGACTTTACCGCTGACAGGTTTTGAAGTTTCTTCTTTCTATTCTTATAATAATGAGATTTACATAGGTGTTTGGGAAGGCGGAGATGTTTACGGATATTTATATCGTTCAACAAACCTCGGGGACAGCTGGTCACTAATTCTTTATTTGCCACCTTCCAATCCACCGTATAATTCCGGCCATACTATAGATGCTGTAACTAAAATAAATGACAGTATCCTGATTGTTTCCTGTTCTTTTGGTATGAAAAAATCTTATAATAATGGAATCAGTTTTTCAAATGTAAGCTATTTTGGCCAGGGCCTTAGCCATTCATTGCTGAATGTTAATGGCACCTTGCTTTTAGGCTGCGATGAAGGGGTGTACATTTCCTATGATACGGCAAGTACCTGGCAGGCGTATAATGACGGACTTAATCCTTCTACTGGTATATGGGAAATTAAAAAAATTGAGGATTTTATTTATATTGCAACTTCTCAGGGTTTATATAAACGACCGGTTTTTGAAATAACCACAAACGTTCAGCAAATTGATTACAACCCGCCACAGTTTAGTATTTTTCCAACAATATGTAAAGACAAAATAAATATAAAATTAAGCGGAAATTCACCGTCGGAAAATGAAGTTAAAATATATGACTGCCTTGGCAGGCAAGTATTTGAAAGTTCAATCAAGGTGAATGAACTGCAAATTGATATTTCCGCATTAAAAGCAGGAATTTATTTTGTAAAAATTAGTAATGGTAATTTTCAAGAAACGGCTAAGATTATTAAAGAGTAAGGCTCAATAATTATAAAATACCGATTCCTAAACAAGCGCTGCCAAATTTGACTAATTTATAAATTCATGGGCTAAAAAACTTTACCTTTGCCCCTGCTTTTTTATTATGAAAATATTATTAGTCAACCCGCCCCGTTCTCCGGAAAACAAAATCCTGGAATATGCCCCGGCAGAAGCGAAACGCTTTATTCATAAAAAGCTGGTTGGCCCGCCGCTCGGGCTGCTTACCATTGCAGCCGCTGTCAAAGATTTTGATGTAACGCTGGTTGACCTGAAAGGCGAATATGACCTTCTCCCCGACTCACCACCACTCGTTCAACTGATCCGGAAATATCTGGAAGAAACCAATCCCGATATTGTCGGTGTAACTTGTATTGCGTCTGAGTTTCCTTACGGAATCGAGATCCTCAGGGAAGCAAAAAAATTCAATCCGCGCATACTTACGGTTGCCGGCGGATTACACACGGTGCTTTCCTTAAAAGATTTTGCGCTGCCTGAAGTAGATATTGTGTGCCAGGGCCAGTCGGCAGATATTTTCAGGGAAGTCGTGATGGCGCATTCCCAAAACAAAAGTTTTGAACATATCGGTGGTTTGTACATTAACAAAAACAATGTTCTGCAGCTTACAAAACCTCCGCGTGCACAGTGGAATCCTGCAAACGAAAATTTCATCATGCCCGACCGCAGCCTGCTGAAACGCTGGATCAACACCTACATCGTGGGCGGCAGGCCCGTTCCCGCCACATACTTGTTTACTTCGCTGGGTTGCCCGTATCAGTGTTCTTTTTGTTCGATATGGCCGCAGTTCGACAAACGGTTTTATCAAAGGCGCCTGGAAAGTATCATCGAAGAACTGAAACTGATACCCGAATATAAGATTGTGCGCTTTGCCGATGCGAATACCATTGTGGATGTGGAATTTATCAGCCGGCTGTTCGACCGCATCATCGAAGAAAGAATTGATAAGGAATACGTAATGGATATCCGCTTCGACACCACGGTAAAATATCCATGGCTCATCGAAAAACTGGCGAAGGCGGGGTTGAAAGTAGTGATCTGCGGCTTCGAATCATTCCGTGACGAAGAACTGAAAAGATACCGCAAAGACTCACAGGCATTCCTGATCAAGGAAGCGATAAAGGTATTTGATCAAAACGGCATCATGCTGCGCGGCAACTATGTGGTTCCCAACGATTACACCGAAGATGATTTCAAGGCGCTGGCCGATTATGCTGCCTCTCATCCCGTGGTATATGCGGGCTACACGATTTTAACACCCATGCCGGGAACGGTTTTTTATGATGAAATTGCCGACCAGATCATGGACCACGACCTGCTGAAATACAACTTTTTCAATTGCGTGCTCAAGACCAGACTGCCGCTGGAAAAGTTTTATGAAAACACCGGAAAGTTGTGGCTGATCAAGAAAGGAACGGATGTAATTTAGGAGGAAAATGTTCAATCCGCCTTGGCGGATCAACTTCCAACTCTCAACTCTCAACTTTCAACTCTCCTCTCACCTCACCAGTGTCACATTCCCCTAATCATTATAATTTGAATCAATCTTGTTGCCTGAAATCAGAGTGCGTCGGCAAGCCCTGACGGCGGCGTGGGGCGGCTGTGAATCAGAAAATGATAGAAAATCTGCAAAGGCGCCAACGGCGTCTGCTGTCAGCCAGCTGGCTGACGGCACTACTTTGCTTAGATTTTCATTATTTTCTGAGAGCGGGGTGAAGCATTCGGCAGGGCTGTCTCCGCCGCGGCGGATTCTTTGGTTCGTTTCTTTTGGAAATGCAAAAGAAATGAACAGCGTAATTCACCTCACCAGCGTCACATTCCCTTTCCTGCTCGTTTCCGTTCCGTCTTCAAATACTATCGTGGCATGGTACACATACACGTCCGGGCTGCATGGCTTGCCTTTGTAATTTCCATCCCAGCCATCGTTTTTGTTTTGGCTCTCAAAAACGTTTTCGCCCCAGCGGTTATATACCGTAAGGTGTAGTGTTTCAATATTTTCGCACCGTACTCGAAACACATCGTTTTGCCCATCATGGTTAGGTGAGAAAATGTTGGGCACATATACTAAATTGTCTTTTTCCGGTTCATTAATGAGCGTCACACTCACATCATCAATATAAAAAGCACAAATGTGTGTATCAGAACCAACATCTGTAAGTATTTGGTGTGTATTAACATCATCATAAAAATTTCCGATGGTAATATATTGTTCCCCGCCATGTGCTGTGTAAACTCCCGAAATTTTTACCCAAATAGCGGTATCAGTAATATAATTATATTCAGGATTTGAAATTTGGGGAACAAATGGTAACACAAACATATTACCCAATGGCAGCCACACAGCAGTATCTGAGATATACATACCAATACGGTCAATAGCATAATTGGAGCTATCAATTTGACTAATAAAAAATTCAGCATTATATTGTTTGCCAGCTTCTAATTGCTCAGATAATTTAACCTGTATGTATGATCTCACATTAATGCATACATCGCAAAATATTCTACAACATACTGATGCATATCCAATACCAGTTTTTGGATATTGAAACCCAAACAAATTCTTAGGTACTTTATAATTTAGACTAGGAGAACATGGTTTGAAACAATCTGGTGATCCACTAGTAGGACTATACCAGGGAGGAGTTAAAAATACAGTATCAATTGGTGCGCATCCCCATGAACTACTTAATGCTCCACAATCACAAAATTGTGGATTGACACTTGGAAAATTTTCAAAACTTGGGTTCGGCACAAGATTTTGAGATTTTGCTGAAACAGCTAACAGAATGTAAACTACAATATATAAATTTTTTTTTATCATAAAAAAGAGTACCGCCTTCGCGGTACTCAAATTTAAATAAATTAATTAATAATAGTAATTTTTTCAGTCCGGATTTGCAAATTATTATTTAAAATTCGCAAAGTGTATAAACCTGTGCAAAATTTATCCAGATTTATTGTATTCTTCAGCTCGTTCAATGTTGTGTTATAAACAAGTTTTCCTGTATAATCATAAAACATAACCTGCATATTAATTGACTGTAAACAATCAATGTGCAGTACGATATTGGCAGGGTTAGGATAAATGCTTATTTCAGGGCTATTTTCATTATTATTGCTGTTTAAGCGTTTTTGACTCATCATGGGTTCATTGATTTCGCAAACATTTTGATAAACGGGCTCATGCCTGTTTTATAAAACTGTTTTTGTCATTCTATTTAATTGTCAAATTTAAAATATTTTTATTGACAGCAAACCTAATCTTCAAAAAAGTTATAGCATGAACGTAGATTCATCCCTTTTTCATTACCTTTGTTACATATAAGCATTTTCTATGAACGAATTATATCCGCTGAAATTCCGCCCCGGCGGATCAACTCCCAGTTCGGCTTAGGCTCCAGCCTAAGCCATCATTATTCTTACAGGCTACAGCCTGTTATAATAGTTTCAACGAAGGTGGAACCTTCGCCGAACGAAGAAATTTAAAAATTTAAAATTCCAAAATACAAATGCCAAATAACAAACAATATCAAAACAACAAATAACCAATTTTCTAAACGCTTGTGTGGTTTTTTTCTTTGTCCGCCTTAACGGGATTTGCGAAGTCGCTGAAATTCTAATCCGCCACCGCGGATCAATTTTTCAAACTGCAGTTTTGAATTTTTTAAATTTTAATTTGGTATTTGTTTGCGATTTGGTATTTGCGATTTGGTAATTCGTAAGGGAATCATCATTAAATTCCAAAAAACAAATTTCAAACAATATTAAAATAATCAATGACCAATTTTTCAAACAGCGCTTTGGAATTTTGAAAATTGGAAATTGGAATTTGTTTGTCCGCCGCCGGATTTGAGATTTGTTGATTGTGATTTGTTGATTGTGTTCTTTATGTTCCGCTGTGTCGGAACATATAAAAATGTATTTTTGTATCCCTGCATTTCTGTATGAGATACTTAAAGATAATCCTACTTTCCTTGCTGCTTAGTTTGCCAACGCTGGTTTACCCGCAAAACCAGACGCAAACCATGCACGGGACGATCACCGATAAAATCACCAAGTATCCCCTGCCCGGCGCCAACATCATCATTGTGGGAAGCAACCCGCTTATCGGAACAGCCAGCGATACTTCCGGGAAGTTTCGTATCGAAAATGTCCCCGCAGGAAAGTTCAATATTAAAATCAGTTACCTCGGCTACTCCGACGTGATTATTTCAAACCTTGAAATAAATGGCAACAAAGAATTAGCGATTGATGTGGAGCTTGAGGAAAAAGCTTTCCAGGGAAAAGAAGTGGTGATCACAGCCCGGAGCGACCGCACCACGCCCTTAAATACCATGGCAACCGTGAGCATCCGCAGGTATACCATCGAGGAAACCGGCCTTTTTGCCGGCACACGTAACGATGTGTCGCGCATGGCATCAAACTATGCAGGAGTAAAAGGCTCCGGTGATGCCCGCAACGACATCGTGATACGCGGAAACTCTCCTACCGGCCTGCTATGGCGGCTCGATGATGTGGATATTCCCAACCCCAACCATTTTGCAGCCTTCGGTACTTCCGGCGGCCCGATCGGGATTTTCAGGAATTATATGCTGCAAAATTCGGATTTTATTACCGGCGCATTTCCCGCCGAATATGGTAACGCGCTGTCCGGTGTGTTCGACCTGAAATCAGTGAATGGAAATAATGTGCGGCATAAGTTTTCGTACCATATTGGCTATAACGGCATCGGCGGCGGAGCCGAAGGCCCGATCAATAAGGAAAAAGGAAGTTCCTATTTTGTCGATTACCGCGTTTCCATCCTCGACCTGTTTGCATTGATGAACGTGCAGATGGGCACCGGCAAAGGTGTGCCACGGTATCAGGACCTGTTTTTCAAGGTCAATCTGCCGAAAACAAAAATCGGCAACCTGACCGTTTTTGGTTACGGCGGCATGAGTTATATCAACTTTCTCGACAGCGAAAGAGACACCACGGAAAAGAGGAACGACATGTACGGCACCCGCGGCTGGAACCTCACCAACCGCTCCAACCAGGCTGTGGTGGGCATTTCAGATTATTTTCTGCTCAATAAATCCAGCTATTTCAAGTTCACTTTAGCCACCACCTACCACAATTTTGATTTTTATTATGACTCTGTAACGCCTGATACCCGCGAGACATACCCTTATGAGGTGAGCTCCGACCGGGAATGCAAGCTGCTGGGCAATATCTTTTTTATTCACAAATTAAATTCGAGGCACAATTTCAAAACCGGCATCAAAGCTGCACTTTTATATAACGAGATTACCGACAGCATTTTCCATCACGATAACGGCCTTTTTGTCAAGCGCAGGGATTACCAGGGCTATACAGCATTTTTTCAGGCCTATATCGACTGGCAGTTCCGTATCAGTGAAAACTTCACCATGAACCTGGGCGCAAACGGGCAATTATTCGCATACAACAATGCCGTTTCCGTTGAACCGCGCCTGGGGCTGAAATGGAATGTGGCTCCGCTGCACAGTTTAAGTTTGGGATTTGGCATGCACAGCCAGATGATACCTGCCAATATATTTTACAATCAGGAAAAACTCAACGACGCAAGCTACCGGCTTTCCAATACGGCCCTGGATTTTTCACGCAGCCTGCATCTGGTGCTGGCCTACGAATGGAGCATCACAGAAAACACGAGGCTGAAAACCGAAATCTATTACCAGTATTTATACGACATACCTGTTGAAGCTTCGCGAAGCAGCAGCTATTCCATGCTTAACGAAGGCGCCACTTTTGAAATTCTGGCTCCCGACAATCTTTACAACCATGGAACCGGATATAATTACGGCATTGAGTTGACCGCCGAAAGGTTTTTGTCAAAAGGTTTTTATTACCTCGGAACCGCATCGTATGCCATTTCTAAATACCGGGGCAGCGACCAGGTGTTGAGAAATTCTGCCTTTAACGGCGGATATAACGTGAACCTGCTCGGGGGAAAGGAATTTCGTTTTAAATCGAAGAAAAACAAACCATCCAAATCAACAAAATCGCTCACCATAAGCCTGAAAACAACCGTGGGCTCCGGACGTTATTACACACCGATAAACGAAACGGACTCCTACGCCGCACAAAAAACCGTTTACTATGACGAGCAGGCTTTTTCCAAACAGTTCCCGGTTTATTCCCGTACCGACTTTAAAATGGCGTATCGTATGGGCGGTGGCAAACTCGCATTAGAATGCGGACTGGAAATTTCGAACATTTTTAACCAGAAAAATATCTGTTATATTGCCTTTGATAAAAACTCCGGCAAAACCTATAATGTTTACCAGATGGGAACTATGATCATTCCGCAATACAGGCTGATTTTTTAGCAAGACGATCATTATAAGCTGTTTACATATTAAAGTATCACAAGAAATCAAAAAATATATTTCATGTTTGCCCATTCTATGTGGTGTTTCCCGGCAAATATTTTAGGGATAAACCGGCATTTTATTAAACAATAGAAACACGAAAATCGTTAATTTTTAAAAAACTTATATTATCTTTGCACCTCGTTTTTAATATAATCAATTATTCAAACATAACTAAATATCAATCAATACTTTGTAATTTTTTATTTTGGTTTTTTATAATTTCCCGGGTAATAAATTCATGCTATTGATTTTCAAAAAGATCGAAATATGAAAATTGCATTAGTTACCGGAGGTTCCAGAGGCATTGGCCGGGCCGTTTGCCTTAAGATATCTGAAATGGGATATCACGTGCTGATAAATTATTTATCGGGTGAAGATGCTGCAAAAGAAACACTTAACCTTATCCAACAAAAAGGCGGGACCGGTGAATTGATTCCTTTTGATGTTTCGCAACCGGACAGCATTGAAAAAGCGCTTGAACAATGGTACGCCAACAATCCTGATAGCTATATTGAAGTGTTGGTTAACAATGCCGGTATCCGTCACGACGCCCTGATGATGTGGATGAAAAATGAAGAATGGAACGACGTGATAAACACCAATATGAACAGCTTGTTCTATATTACCCGCCGGCTCATTAAGGATATGCTGATCAACAAATATGGACGTATTGTCAACGTGGTTTCGTTGTCAGGCATTAAAGGCTTGCCGGGACAGGTTAATTATTCCGCTGCTAAAGCCGGTGTAATTGGCATGACCAAGGCCCTGGCACAGGAAGTCGGAAAGAAAAATGTTACGGTGAATGCGGTAGCTCCGGGTTACATCAGGACTGACATGACCAAAGACCTGGACGAAAACATGCTGAAACAAATGATACCTGTCGGACGTTTTGGAACAGCCGAAGAGGTGGCTGAAGTAGTCGGTTTCCTTGCTTCCGATAAATCATCTTATGTCACAGGAGAGGTAATTTCAGTAAATGGAGGAATATATACATAGCCAATGGCCAATGGCCAATGGCCAATAGCCAATAGCCAATAGCCAATAGCCATGGCTAATGGCTCGTGGCTCATGGCTCGTGGCTCGTGGCTAATGGCTAATGGTTAAACAAAATAAATTAGACAAACATAAAACTAAATGAACAGAGTAGTCATCACAGGTTTAGGGATTTATTCGTGTATCGGAAGAAATCTGGACGAAGTTAAAGATTCATTATATCATGGCCGGTCCGGGATCGGTTTTATGAAAGAACGCAAAGATCTTGGGTTCCGTTCTGCGCTGTCAGGAATTCTGGAAAAGCCCAATCTGAAGGGCATCCTCGACAGAAGGCTGCGTGTCGGGCTTGCCGAACAGGGCGAATATGCCTACCTTTCAACGCTTGAGGCCTTAAAGAATGCCCGCATCGACAATGACTACCTGCAAAACCATGAAGCCGGTATCATCTTCGGCAACGACAGTTCGTCGGCTGCTGTGATTGAATCAACTGATATTGTCCGCGAGAAAAAAGACACCATGCTGCTTGGCTCGGGCTATATTTTCCAGGCCATGAATTCTACGGTAAGCATGAACCTTTCGGTGATCTTTAAATTAAGGGGCGTCAATTTTACCGTCAGCGCCGCCTGTGCCAGCGGATCGCATGCCATTGGCCTGGGTTATGTTTTTATTAAAAACGGCATGCAGGATATGGTCGTTTGCGGTGGCGCTCAGGAAGTAAATCCTTTCTCGATGGGCAGCTTCGATGCATTAAGTGCTTTTTCGGTCCGTGAATCTGATCCTCAGAAAGCGTCCCGCCCGTTTGATAAAAACCGCGACGGGCTTGTTCCCAGTGGGGGCGCAGCCACGGTGATCCTGGAAAGTTACGAGTCCGCTGTAAAAAGAGGCGCACCTATTTTAGGTGAAGTCATCGGTTATGGCTTTTCATCGAATGGCGAACACATTTCACAATCAAATATTGACGGATTGCACCGCGCCATGCAAATGTCCTTAAAAGACGCCAACCTGAAGCCGGAAGACATTGGCTATATCAATGCCCATGCAACCTCCACCATCCACGGGGATATTTCTGAAGCTATTGCCATTGCTGATGTTTTTGGCCATCACAGGCCGCCGGTGAGTTCCACAAAATCAATGACGGGCCATGAATGCTGGATGGCAGGAGCCAGCGAAATCGTGTATTCCACCCTGATGATGCAAAATTCCTTCATCGCGCCCAACATCAATTTCGGAGAACCCGATGAGTATTCGGAAAAACTAAATATCGTAAAGCAAACTGCAAATCAAGATTTTAATGTATTTTTGTCCAACTCTTTTGGTTTCGGAGGCACTAATTCATCCATTATTGTTAAAAAAATTCTGTAAAAACTCATAAAACCCTATGAACAAAGAAGAAATCATCAATAAAATCAATGTCTTTTTAGTTGAAGAGTTCGAACTCGAAGCTGATCAATTGAAACCCGAAGCATTACTGAAGAGCGATCTGGGTATTGACAGTCTTGATTTTGTTGATATTATTGTAATTATTGAAAGAACCTTTGGTTTTAAAGTTAAAGGTGAAGAAATGGCCAATGTAAAAACGCTTCAGGATTTTTACGATTATGTAATTACCAGGGTTAACGCAAACGCCTGATAGACCCGGAGGTTAAAATGGCCGAATGGGAAGGAAAAACCCGCGGAGGTGTTTCTGGTTATAAATTTTTCGTATTTATCATCAAACATCTGGGTGTATCATTTGCATATTTTTTTTTAAAAATCGTTGCGGTTTATTTTCTGTTCTCATCACATAAAACATTTAAAACCACCTACTTTTATTTTAACAAAGTTCATAAATTCAGTAAGGTGAAATCCTTTTTCAGTGTTTATCAAAATTATTGCATGTTAGGCAAAACCCTTGTCGATAAAGTCGCCTTACTATCAGGGGCTGAGCACAACTTCAGCTATAACTTCAGCGACGATTACCGCATCCGGGAACTGGTTGATGAGAATAGTGGCGGTATCATTGTGAATGCCCATGTAGGAAACTGGGAAATCGCCGGCCAACTGCTGGAAAAGTTTGATACGCGGATCAATATCCTCATGTTTGAAGCCGAACATGAACGGGTCAATAAATACCTGGCCAATGTCTTATCCAATAAAAAAGTGGATTTTATCATTATAAAAGAAGGATTCGACCACCTGGAAAAAATTGAAAAAGCATTACTGAATAAAGAAATCATTGCCATGAACGGCGACCGTTTCATGGAAGGTAACCGAACGATGACCTGCAATTTTATGGGAAGAGACGCTGAATTCCCCATCAGCCCATATTATATGGCCGGGAAATTCAAAGTGCCTGTTTTATATGCTTTTGCCATGAAAGAAGGGAAGAAGTTTTATCATATTTATGCAACGGAAAAAAAATGGGTTCATGGGTTCAATTCAATGAAAACACGTGAAGCCGGACTGCAGCAGGCCGTAAATGACTATGCTTCCACACTGGAAATGATGGTCAGAAAATACCCGTTACAATGGTTTAATTATTATAATTTCTGGAATCAAACAGTATGACAAAACCAGGAAACACCATTTTAATAGCATCGCTCAACACCCTTGCGGTTCCTTATCCGGTTTATCCGATAGGAATCTCTTATCTTTCTACGTATATCAAACAAAATTTACCCGGATATACGGTTGAACTTTTTGATTTCAACCTGTCTAAACCGGAGGAGTTTATTGATAAACTGAAAAAATTTTCGCCAAAATACATTGCCGTTTCTATCCGGAATATCGACGGGGCTAATTCCTATGATCCGACAAATTTTATCAATGGATACAAGACCATCATAAACACACTCCGCCAGAATTATCATGGCGATTACAAGTTGTTAATGGGCGGTGCGGGATTTTCCATTTTCCCTGAGACGATGTTTGATCTGTTGAAGCCTGATTATGCCATTGTTGGCGAGGGTGAAGAAAGCATCGTTGAACTTATTACAAGGTTAGACAACGGTTTGCCTGTGGATGAAATCGGCGGGCTGGTTTTTGAAAAAAACGGAAAAATAACCGTCAATCCAAAAAGGCTTCACACTACCGACCTTTGTCTTTCTTTTGACGAATCACTGATTGACTTTTACTGGCATAACAGCGGTATGCTTAATATTCAGACTAAGCGCGGTTGCCCGTTCAATTGTGTTTATTGTACCTACCCTATTATCGAAGGCCGTGTTGTGAGAACGCTGAACACCGATCACATTGTGGAAACCATCAGCAAGCTATACCACGACAAAGGGATTGATTATATTTTCTTTACCGATTCGGTATTCAACATGAAAACGGATTATAATGTTGAGCTTGCCGAAAAAATCATCAAGTCCGGGATCAAAATTCACTGGGGCGCTTACTTTTACCCAAAGGGCATCACGGAGGAAATATTAAAATTGTATAAAGCTTCCGGGCTAACCCATGTAGAATTCGGTACCGAATCGATCAGTGAACAAACCCTGAAAAGTTACGGCAAACATTTTACGGTTGATGACATCATTCAGCAATCGGAACTCTGCAACAAACTGGATGTGCCTTTCGCACATTTTCTGATACTGGCCGGTTACGGAGAAACGGATGCCACCATTGATGAAACTTATGAGAACAGCAAAAAAATAAAAGACACCGTATTTTTCCCTTTTGTGGGTATGCGGATATATCCGGGCACCAGGCTTTTCGACATTGCTGTCAGTGAAAATATCATTGATAAAAACGACCTGTTGCTGGAACCGAAATACTATATCTCAAAAGAAGTTACGCTCGACACACTGAAGGAACGGGCTAACACAACCGGCCGGCGCTGGGTTTTCCCCGATGAAGATTCGTCAGAAATTCCAAACAGGATGCGAAAATTACGTAATAAAAAAGGCCCTTTATGGGAATATTTAATCAAATAATGTATGATAGCACAAGGTGATGATATTCTGAAACTTATTCCGCAAAGGCCTCCCATCGTAATGGTTGACAAACTGATCTCAGCCGTCGATAAGAAAACCGTCAGCGGACTTTTTATCAAACCGGATAATATTTTCGTTGAAAACGGGCACTTGCAGGAACCGGGCATCGTTGAGAACATTGCACAGTCGGCGGCGCTGGGCGTAGGGTACATATGCCAAACTAAAAACGAAAAAGTCCCTATCGGGTTTATCGGCGCGGTAAGTAACCTGAAGATATTCTCCCTGCCTGCGGTCAATTCAGAACTTCGAACCGAGATACAAGTTGATTATGAAGTCTTTGAGGCAACACTAATCAGCAGCAAGGTGTTTTGCAACGAAAAATTGATTGCTCAGGCCGAAATGAAAATTTTCCTGAAACCGGCTAACTGATTCAGAATCATCCAAAGCACAAAAATTATGACCGAAAATAACAAAGATAAAAAAAATGACAGCCATATTGTTGATGCGGAAAACCTTGTAGTTGACAATAGAAGATTCAGGATTACGCATTATAAAATGGAGGAGGATGGACAATATTCCCATTTATTGGCATCAGACTGGGGCGCCCGCGATCCTATTGTGAACCAGAGTTGGGATATTGTTAAAGAACGAATTCGCGTGGCAAAAGAAAAAGTTCTGAAAGGTGAAATAAGCCCGATAGCTTATTATATGGAAAAATGCATTACCGACGTAAGTACATTAGCCAAATATACAGGTATGGCCAAATGGAAGCTTAAAAGGCATATGAAAGTAAAAGTTTTTAAAAAACTAAATGAAGAAACCCTGAAACGCTATGCAGATTTTTTTGAGATCTCCGTTGAAGAATTAAAAGATATTGACCACCTTAAACTATAAATTCTGTCGCTTATATGAAGCTAAATTTCGATCACATGCAACTTTCGGCACATTGCGAAAGTGGTGCTACTGTAAACCTGCTTGGATATTATAAGATAAATATTGATGAACCCATGGTTTTTGGCATTGGTGCCGGTTATTATTTCGGTCACCTGCCATTTCTGAAAATGAATTTTTCGCCTGCCACCACATTCAGAGCTTTGCCGGGCCGGGTTTTTAGCCGTACGTGTCATGCCCTTGGAGTGGAATTTGAGCGCAACACTTACCGAAATGTTCAAAAGGGTATGGATGAACTGGACCGTGTTCTGGATAAAGGCATTCCTGTTGGCCTGCAGGTTGGCGTTTTCCACCTGCCCTTTTTCCCTGCCGAATATCGTATGCATTACAATATGCACAACATGGTGGTTTATGGAAAAGAAAACAATGAGTATTTTGTAGCTGACAGTGTCGTAGAAGGTGAAAATAAAATTTCATATAAAGACATGATGAGGGTCCGATACCCGAAAGGTGCTTTTGCTACCAATGGCAGAATGTATTACATCACCAAAGTTCCCGACCAGATTGATCTGAAAGGCCCGACCATCAAGGGAATAAAAAAAACCTGCCACGAAATGCTTGACGTCCCGTTCTGGATGGTGGGAGTTAAAGGTATCCGCTTTTTTGCCAGGCAACTACGCGGCTGGCCCGAAAAGAAAGGAAATAAAATTGCTTCCCAGTACCTGATGCAGGCCATCCTGTCGCTGGAAGAAATCGGCACCGGCGGTGCGGGCTATCGTTTCATTTACGGCGCCTTTTTAAATGAAGCCGCCGATCTGCTCCAAATTGAAGAATTGAAAGAATTATCGGTCGAGATGGGCAAAGCCGGAGACCGCTGGCGAAATTTTTCATATCAGGGAGCCAGAAACTGCAAAAACCGCTCTGAACCTGAGTTCTCTTACGACCTGCTGGCAGATATTATTCTTGATTGCGCCGACCGCGAAGAACAGATCTTTAGAAAATTAAAAAAAATAAAATTTTAAATTTCCGGCTCAAAGTTTCTACTTTTGATGTCCGGAAAACTGAAAATTTACTCAATGGCTACAGAATCCATTATTGAAATAGTTGACTTGTGTAAAACTTACAAAGGCTCGAAAAAACCTGCAATTGATGGTATTTCAGTAAAAATTAAGCAGGGAGAAATCTTTGGTTTGCTTGGGCCTAATGGTGCGGGTAAAACCACCACCATATCCATTTTATGCGGACTTTTTGCCCCTACAAAAGGTGACGTTTATATTGATGGGCTTTCTATCCGAAAGGATATGGAACAGATAAAATCGATCATCGGTATTGTTCCTCAGGACATCGCCCTCTACCCCAGCCTCACTGCCTATGAGAATTTACGCTTTATCGGCAGGATGTATGGATTAAAAGGGAAAATTCTGAAAGAACGTATCAGCATGTACGTTGAATTGCTGGGCCTTGAAGACAGCCTGAAGAAAAAATTAAGTACTTTTTCGGGTGGTATGAAAAGACGAATTAACCTGGTGGCGGGTTTGCTGCACAATCCTAAAATGGTGATTCTCGATGAACCTACCGTTGGTGTGGATGTGCAATCAAGAAACCTGATGGTTCAGTATTTATATGATCTCAACAAAACAGGAACCACCATCATTTATACATCGCATTATTTGCAGGAAGCAGAATGCCTTTGCCATCGTGTGGCATTTATGGATAAAGGGAAAATTATTACCATAGGCTCTCCCAGAGAATTGATTTCTGATACACCCGGATGCCAGACTTTAGAAGAAGTTTTTCTTAAATTAACAGGAATAGATTTGAGGGATTAAATAACTGTATGAATAAATTTTTTGCATCATTTGTTAAAGAAATACTATTATTGGTCAGGGATAGGGCCGGGATGCTTTCGCTCTTTGTAATGCCGTTAATCCTGGTCTTTGTCATGACATTGATCGAAGATACCGCCCTGGATTCTATGGTCGACAAACAGATTTCCATGCTTTACTGCAACCCTGAAAATGACAGCCTGGGCATAGCCATTAAAAAAGGAATTGAAGATACCAAAGCTTTCACCATCATAGAAGAGCAGGATGGCAAAAAACTTAATAAAGAATTGGTCAGGCAATTAGTTGCCGAAGGGAAATATCCTGTAGGGGTTTACATCCCTGAAGGGGCCACCGATACCTTAAAAAGCAATGCCCGCAAGGTCGTGCTGAAAACATTTGCCGATATTGGGCTGGGTTCCGGCGCTCCGGTGAATACCAACTATGATTCGGTGGTCATCAATGTCTTTTACGACCCCGCCACCAAAAACGCCCTGAAAGCCGTGGTTGAAGGTGCTATCGGCCAACATTCGTCTAACCTTGTCGGTAAAATGATCTCTGATATGTACACCGAAACTATTTCTGATATTTTACCCGGTGAAAAAAAACTGAATGTCAATTATCCCCAGATGATCAGTGTTGATAAGCAGTACGCTTCTGCACCGGATAACTCCATCATACCGAATTCCACCCAGCATAATGTGCCTTCCTGGACACTGTTCGCCATGTTTTTTATTGTAATTCCGCTTGCTTCAAGCATTATTCAGGAAAAAGACGGCGGAACCTATATGCGCCTGGTGACCATGCCGAAAACTTATATGACTACGTTCATCGGAAAAATTGTGGTTTATTTTATTGTCTGCCTGCTCCAGGTAACTATTTTATTTGCTATGGGCTATTATATTCTTCCTTATGCCGGAATTCCGGGCCTTCAACTGGGAACGCATTTTGACGCACTAGCCATGGTGGTATTATCTGCATCTTTTGCCGCAGTCAGTTTCGGAGTGCTGATGGGGGCTTTTGCTACAAGCTATCAGCAGGCAGCATCCGTCGGTGTTATCCTTATCATTATCCTGGCTTCCTTCGGCGGGCTGTGGATGCCTGTCTATTTTATGCCAAAAAGTATGCAGGCAATAACCGTATATTCTCCACTCAGTTGGCCACTGACAAGTTTTTACGACCTCTTTTTGCGAAATGCCGACCTGAAAGATGTCCTGCCAAATATCATCAAAACCCTCCTCTTTGGCACCGGGTGTTTTATAATCGCCTTTGCCTATAAGGCTGTAAAAAAAGTTAAGTAATCATGCTTTCAGAATTCACCAAAATAAATGTCCGTTTTCATGAGGTTGATTCCCTGCGTATTGTATGGCACGGACATTATCTGAAATATTTTGAGGATGGACGCGAAGCTTTTGGCCGTAAATACGGAATTGGCTATATGGACGTTTTCAGTGTCGGGTTGATGACGCCTCTGGTGAAAATCTCCTGTGAATATAAACGGCCCGTTAAATACGACGATAACGTGATGCTTGAAACCAGGTTTGTCAATACCGAAGCCGCCAAGGTTATTTTTGAATTCATATTGTTCAACGAAACCACTAAAGAGGTCTATGCAACCGGCGAAAGCACACAGATATTTCTCAATGAAAAAAACGAATTGATGCTGACCTCTCCGGAATTTTTCATGGATTGGAAGAAAAAGTGGGGTTTACTGACCTAAAAATTACCATAAAAAAAATCTACCTTTGCGATAAATTTATGTACCATGCCTGATGTTTTTGTTTGCGGTGAAAATGTAATAACATCCCTTGGGTTTACTATTGAAGAACACCTCCAAAAAATCAAAGAAGATATCAGCGGTGTAACGTTGGTTAACGATAAAGTTTTATATCCTGAAGATTTTTATGCCTCACTGGTTGATACAGAAAGACTTGAAAATGAGTTTTCCGCATTGGCTGACCCGAAGAAATTTACCCGTTTCGAAAAGCTGATGATCCTTTCCGCTTCAAAAGCCCTGAAGAGTAATCCGCTCATTGATGCAGCCTCCCCGAAAACACTTTTTGTCCTGTCCACCACCAAAGGAAATATCGACCTCCTTGAAGAAAAAAAACGGGATATTTTCGAACCTGAAAGGATACATCTTTGGAAGGCAGCAGAAATTATTGCCACATTTTTTAATAATCCCAAAACGCCTGTTGTTGTTTCAAATGCCTGCATTTCCGGCGTTCTGGCTATTTCGAATGCCGCCAGCATACTGAAAAACAGCGATTACGAAAATATTATTGTTATCGGTGGCGACATCGCATCTGAGTTTGTAGTTTCAGGGTTTCTGTCGTTTAAATCGCTGAGCTTTGGCATTTGCAAACCCTTTGATATCAACCGCGACGGGCTTAACCTGGGCGAAGGCGCCGGCACGCTGATCCTTACAAAAGGCATTGAAAAAACCGGGAATGGCATCCGGGTAAAAGTTCTTGGAGGCGCCTGTAACAATGATGCAAACCATATTTCCGGCCCATCGCGAACCGGCGAAGGACTGATGTTAGCAGTAACCCGGGCCATAAAAAACTCAGGGCTTACCGTAGATCAGATTGATTTCATCTCGGCTCACGGGACAGCCACACCGTATAACGATGAGATGGAGTCAAAAGCATTCAGCAGCGCAGGATTGAGCGATGCCCCCGTCAACAGCCTGAAAGCCTACTTCGGGCATACCTTGGGTGGCGCCGGTACCATAGAATCTGTCATGGCCATACAGGGAATGAGGCAAAATTTATTGTTCAACACCCTGGGATTCAAAGAATATGGCTTACCTGAGAAGATCAATGTGATTGGCCGCCTTACCGAAAAAGAACAAAAATATATCTTAAAAACAGCCTCCGGATTTGGAGGTTGTAATGCTGCTGTTGTATTTGCCAAAGAATAATATTATGCTAATAACCAAAACAACACATATTTCGCATAACAAGGTGTGGCTTAATGATCAGGTTGTTTATCAGCAGGAACCTGAAAGCAATTTTCAGGATTTCATCAAACCGGCCTTTAAGGAGCTTTGTACCCCTTATCCCAAGTTCTACAAGATGGACAGCCTGAGCAAGCTGGCCTATGTGGCTTCAGAAGTGCTTTTGAAAGATACGGATTTGTTGTCGAAATATTCCAAAGAGGAAATCGGCCTTGTTTTTCTGAACAGCACCTCCACCATTAACACCGACAGGGAACATCAAAAGTCGGTCAGCGGCAGGGCAAATTACTTCCCAAGCCCGGCCATTTTTGTTTATACACTTCCCAACATCATGCTTGGAGAAATTTGTATCAAAAACGGTTTTTTTGGGGAAAACCTGTTGCTGGTCTCCGAAAAATTTGATGCGGAAATGTTACACCGGCAAGTCAAACAGCTTCATGAGAGCCAGCGGCTGCAGGCCTGTATCACCGGCTGGGTTGATATTGATGAAGATAATTACCAGGCTTTTATCATGCTGGCAGAATCTGACTCCATAGTTGATAATTCAAAAGAATTTTGTACTTTTGATGTCGCAACTATTGAAAAATTATTTAACCGGTAATAAAGAACAGATTATGGAAGAACAAGAATTAATTGAAAAACTCAGGATAGAGATTATAAAACAGCTTAACCTTGAAGATTTAAAGCCCGAGGATATTGACCCTGATGCTGCTTTATTCGGCGAAGGTTTGGGGCTTGATTCTATTGATGCACTGGAGATCATTGTGTTGCTTGAAAAAAATTACGGTATTAAAATAGAAGATCCCAAAGAAGGTAAAAAGATATTTGCATCCATCAGAACGCTGGCTAAATTCATCCTGGACCACCAAAAAGCCTGATAGTTCATGAGTAAAAGAGTCTTTGTTACCGGAATGGGTATCATTTCCGCCTTAGGAAAAAACCTTCCGGAAAACTTTGATGCTCTATCCCACTGCCGCTCAGGTATTGGTCCCATCCGCCTGCTCGACACCATCCACAAAGACAAAATACCTGTTGCCGAAGTTCCTTTTTCAAATGAAGAACTCGCAGCGCTGTTGTCGTTGCAAAACATTGACAACCTGACACGTACTTCGTTATTAGCCATAAAAGCTGTCAAAGAAGCCGTAGAAACCGCGCAGGTCAATGATTTCAAAGGAACCGGGCTGATCTCCGCTAATACGGTGGGCGGCATGGATAAAAGTGAACAGTTTTATTATGATTTTCTGAAATTAAAAAAGGTAAACCCGTTTTTCGAAACGCACGACTGCGCCGACAGCACCGAAAAAGTGGCCGATTATTTCGGCATTGATGAGTTTATGACCACGGTCAGTACTGCTTGTTCCTCCGCATCCAATGCCATCCTTCTGGGAGCCAGGCTAATACAGAACGGCATGCTTGACCGCGTAATTGCCGGTGGCACAGAATGCCTTACCCGGTTTCACCTGAATGGGTTTAACTCGTTGAAAATATTGGATAATGAGCCCTGCAAACCTTTCGATAAAAACCGTGCGGGTATCAACCTTGGAGAAGGAGCAGCGTATATTGTTTTAGAATCGGAAGAACTCGCTGCAAGCCACGATAAAGAATACTTTTTTGAATTATGCGGATGGGGAAATGCCTGCGAAGCTTACCACCAGACCGCTTCCTCACCTGAAGGTGACGGCGCTTACCTCGCCATGCAAAAAGCGTTGCAGATGAGCGGATTAAAGCCTTCCGACATTGCTTACATCAACGCACACGGCACCGGCACCGATAATAATGATATATCTGAAGGCCGTGCCATTGAACGGCTGTTTGCGCCAAACATACCGTTTGTCAGCTCAACCAAGCCGTATACCGGGCATACAACCAGCGCGGCCGGCACCGTTGAAGCTATTATCAGTTTGCTGGGCATGAAAAATAATATGGTTTTCCCAAATCTGAACTTCAAAGAACAAATGCCGGAACTTACTTTTAAGCCTGTAAATCAAATAATTACAAATATTGAACAGCAACACGTTTTGTCTAATTCATTCGGCTTTGGAGGAAATAATACAACTCTTATATTCTCAAAGGTTTGAGTAAATATGAATTAATTCAGAATTCAGAAGCCAGTCCGCCGCGGCGGATCAGAAGTCAGAATGTTAGAAATCAGAAGAATTTGAAGTCCAAAACATAATTGCAATGATCACAAAGTAAAAAAACCGCAAAGTACGCAAAGAAGACAAAAAAATATCAAAAGAAACTTTATCAACTTAATTAACCCATTTAACCTAATTAACCTAATTAACTTATTTAACTCAATCTCTTAATCTCTCAGTCTCCCTGTCTCATAATCACCAAATCAACTATACTCTAAAAAATATAACCTAAAAATGTCCTCCTACATCTCCGGAATCGGGTGCATTTCTCCGCAGAAAACTTTTGAAAACGATGATTTTCTGTCTTATCCTGTAAATCAGCAAGCGTTGTTTTTGCAATGCATCCAGCCCGAATCATACAGGGATTATATTGATCCTTTATTATCAAGGCGCTTGAGCCGCATCATCAAAATGGGCATCACTTCAGCCCTGGTCAGCATAAAAGAATCAGGAATCGGCATGCCCGGAGCTATCATAACAGGTACCGGGCTGGGCAGTGTGAAGGACACCGAAAAGTTCCTTACCACCATGATCGACAATAATGAAACCCTGCTGAACCCGACCAATTTCATGCAGTCCACTTACAATACGATCAGTTCACAGATCGCCATCATGCTGAAATGCTCCAATTACAACACCACGTATGTCCACCGCGGTTTTTCTTTCGAGTCGGCCCTTATCGATGGCCTTGACCTTATGGAACGAGGAGAAGCTGATTCAGCGCTGGTGGGTGGCATTGATGAAATCTCTGAAAATCATTTTTATATTTCCGGACTGGAGGGCATGTGGAGGATGCAGGCCGAAAACCATCTGGAACTGCTGAAAAACCCGGGTGAAGGAAGCATTCCCGGCGAAGGTTCGGTATTTTTCACCCTGACAAAAAATAAGGTTCCTGACTCCTATGCCAGGCTATGCAGTTTAAAAACTTTGTATAAACCAAAATCAAAGGTTATCATCCTTGATGAAATAAATAATTTACTGAAAGACAATAATTTATCAGCTTCAAATATTGACCTTGTAGTTGCAGGCCTCAATGGCAACAGCCAGACAGACGCAATATACCATTCCGTTTTAAATGAATTATTTACAAACCAGCCAGTTGCCGCATTTAAGCATTTATGCGGAGAATATCATACCGCCTCGGCTTTCGGATTATGGCTGGCTTCAAATATCTTAAAAAAACAGCGGATACCTCAGGTTGCCCTTTACAAAGGAGCAGCGCCCAAAGATATCCGCCATATTTTATTCTACAATCATTTTTCCGAAGCTCAGCATACACTTATGCTTCTGGAAAATGTAAAATAAAGATTGGAATTCTATAATCTTATCGCCCGTAAATATTGAATCCCTGACAGATTGACGGATCCCGAGCTTACAGTACCATAATAGGTTATTTTTAATTCAATCGTACTCGTGCCAAGCAGTATAACTTCTTTATAACCTGATTGTCCGAAAGGATAATTTGACGTCCATCCTGAGGCAGGAATGAAATTGGTAGCAACACCATTACTGGGGAAACTCGGCGTGGCATCGTTGATGGTGATCGCCCATGCACAGTTCAAACCGGCCGAAGATGTAGAACTATTGCGCAGCGGGCTGGAGAAATATACGCCATAGGTTCCTGCCGGGACGCCAGTAAGTTGAACTATAGTAGTAACCGTACCTGTAGATACTGTGGTTGAAGCAATTGCTGTCGTTGCGTTGCTGTTTGCCGAGTAGCTTGTGACAGCATTAACCCACTGTGTTCCGGTTCCTGTGCTTGAAAGTACTTGCCCTGCAGTACCGGTTGAATTAGAAGCATCGTACAGTGCGCCTGTAAGCCTTGCATCACCTTCAACATGTAATCGTGCTGTAGGAGCTGTTGTGCCAACGCCAAGATAGCCTGTTGAATTTTGTAAAGTTAATCTGGAGCCGCCGCCTCCAAGTTCAAATATTTCCAGGTCATCTGTTGAAGGCACATTGCGCATATTCCATTGATTAACACCCTCATGTGCAAATCTAAGAGCGGCATCGCCACTAAACGCATCAATATCAACGACGCTGAAAGAGGCGGAGGATCTTACCCTCAAGCCGGTCGAACCACCGTGCAAAACATCAAGTTTATAAGAAGGGGTGGTAGATCCTATTCCAACATTATAACCATTGTTTGTGATCATCGTATCAGCTACCCATCCGGTACCATCATTCCGAAGGGTTTGACCGTCGGTACCATCCGGCAGGTCACCGCTGGTTTCAGCATAAAGTGCGTATGGCACGCTCAGCAACTGCGTAGTGCCCATATCGGTGTATGGAGTAGCTCCCGGAGGGTCCATTTCAACCTGCATCCAGTAATGGTTCTTTCCCCAGGCAATAGTATCGAACTGTCCGTCAACTACGGTTCCTGTCCCGATAGCCAAGGTGAACAGGCCGAAATCGTTGGTTATTGGTGCAAAAGTTTCCTGATAAACCACTGGCCCGGTGGCATCACCAAGGTGCATGGATACTCTTATGCCTAAACTTGCACTCTGCAACACATTGCCGGCAGCATCACGGGCAACAGCCTGATAATTAAACGATTGTGGAGTTTGGCCATAGGTATTGCTTAACAGAAGCAATAGAAAAAACGCTGCAATAATTTTTGTTAGGGTTGTTTTCATAGTATTTTGGTATTTTGTTTTTATTAATGAACTATATTGATTTTAATTGTTTTAGAATCTTTTTTCCCATTGTTGGCTGTAAAAATGTACTCAAGCAGGTAGATACCCTGGGGATAACTTCGCAAATCAAAGGACTTGAAATTTACTCCTTCGCTGACATCTAAATCAACTGTTGATATCTTTTGCCCATACAAGGCATAAATATTAATGCTACACGTTCCGCTTTCACTGGTCTCAACAGCAATTTCAAAATTACCGTCAGACGGGTTGGGTGAAATAGAAACATTGTCAGAAATAAGTACGTCTTCATTAACGGAAGCATACCAGTCGCCGGGTTGCTGAAACCCTTGTGTTAAGAAATTACCAGTAGATGAAAATGTTTGCACCATGGTCATTTCGGCCACGGTGGCTGAAAGGGAACCGGCGGCATTAGAATAATAGCCTCCGGAGGAAGAGATCACAGTAGGAGTAAGTGATTGGGCAAATAATGTACTACCCGCAAAAACACCTAAAACTAAAAAAATAATAATTTTGATTTTCATATTTTTTGAATTTTAACAAAACAAACATACTGGCTGGTAAACCATTAATCTTTATAAACCAAATGGCCTGTAAAATAGTTATAGACCTTTGTACCTTGGATAATATAACTTGGATCAGAATTCATATATATACCGATGTTAACCTTATCTCCAGCATTTAAATGCATATCCACAGAACCGCCGGAGGATTGAACATGAGCGGTTGTTGATGTTGTATATTGTTTATCAAATCTCGTATACAAATTATCATTGACATGTATAGACAAACTGAAAAAAGTTTCAATATTTAAACCACCAATCTCGTTTCGGGCTGAAAAATTATATATTCCAGCAACAGGAGCAGTAAAAACAGTATCCTGAAAATTATCTCCGATGTCATAAACTTCCGTATTATATTGAATATAATTTTTCCAGCCAGTATTAGATACGGTAACATCTATCGCATTATAGGCATAAAATGCGACCTCCTCAGTTAATTTTTCTGCAGTTTGCGCATTCATGGCATAAGGTACGCTTAACAACTGAGTGGTTCCCATATCGGTGTATGCAACTCCGCCGGCCGGATCCATTTCCACCTGCATCCAGTATTGATTTTTACCCCATGCTATGGTATCAAATTGCCCGTCAATTATAGTTCCTGTGCCGATAGCCAGCGTAAACAAGCCAAATTCATTGGTTGTTGGGGCAAATAATTCCGAATAAACCACTCCGCCGCTGGCAGAGCCCTTGTGAAGAGATACCCTTATACCCAATGCCTGACTGACCAGCAAACTCCCTGACGCATCACGCGCTACTGCCTGGTAATTAAAAGCCTGCGGCGACTGGGCAAATGTAAAGCCCATGGTCATTAAAAAGATTAATGAAAAGATGATCTTTGTCAATGTTGTTTTCATGATTTATTTTTTTTAATTAATTATATTGATTTTAATGATTTTAGAATCTTTTTTCCCATTGCTTGCTGTAAAAATATATTCAAGCAGGTAGACACCCTGGGGATAACTTCGCAAATCAATGGACTTGTAATTCATTCCATTGCTGATATCTAAATCGACTGTTGATATCTTTTGCCCGTACAAGGCATAAACGTTAATGCTACAAGTTCCGCTTTCACTGGTCTCAACAGCAATTACAAAATTACCATCGGACGGGTTGGGTGAAATAGAAACATTGTCAGAAATAAGTACGTCTTCATTAACGGAAGCATACCAGTCGCCGGGTTGCTGAAACCCTTGTGTTAAGAAATTACCAGTAGAGGAAAATGTTTGCACCATGGTCATTTCGGCCACGGTGGCTGAAAGGGAACCGGCGGCATTAGAATAATAGCCTCCGGAGGAAGAGATCACAGTAGGTGTGAGCGATTGGGCGTTACTGTACCCCACCAAAAAAACACCTAAAAACAACAGCATGAAAATCCTTTTCTTCATATTTTTAAATTTAGTTCGACAAAAATACTAAATATTTCATCAAGATTCAATTGCTTTAACAATATATTTAATGTATTAGTTGGTATTTATATTTTCTCGTTGTACGCATTTTGCATTTTACCCGAAACGAAGGCAATAAAAAAGCCCTGAGGAAAATCTCAGAGCTTTAAAGCAATATCAGGTGTTTTAGAAACTGTTTGGATTTTATGTTGAATAAGATTTATGATGAATTTTTTAGCGAAACAAGGCAGATTTTGCAGACATAGTTTATCCTATGTCGAAAAATCTAACGAAGTTGCAGCAAAAAA
>Ga0116171_10001213_pt1 | contig 26035 bp, 26 predicted proteins | sample AD_JPNHW2_MetaG_FD_89798 | JGI IMG/M metagenome (GOLD analysis project Ga0116171, IMG submission 89798) | Active sludge microbial communities of municipal wastewater-treating anaerobic digesters from Japan - AD_JPNHW2_MetaG | ecosystem: Engineered > Bioreactor > Anaerobic > Digestate | place...
AAAAGCAGCTTTGCCCCTGAGAGATTCGCCCCGGTCAGATTCTGGTGGCTGAGATTTGTGCGTTCGGTTATTTGGGCACTCACGTTCTCTGTCGTGTCCTCTAGTATGTGCTCTCCTATGCGCACTCCCGTGCTCTCCATCGATCCGCTCTGGCTCTGGATCTGCTGGTCCGGAATTGCTCCCGCCTGACCCAGAAGGCCCAAGACGCTGAGGACTCCCAGAACAGAGCAGATCAATGTCACCATTTCTCTTCGCATCGCACCACCAGTTATCATCAGTACTTATTCATCATTCTTAAAAAGATTACGCATTTCTCACTTACTTCAAAAGATAGATTTATCTTTTAGCCCGACCATCTCCCTCTCAATGAATGAGTGGAGGTTGGTGTGATGTTTGTTAAAAGTGGCATTTTGCCGGTACTATTATTGACAGCAGCCCTGCTCTGCGCGGGAGCCGCCCTGGCTCAGGATGAGCAGGGCGGGCAGAGCGGCAATGCTGCCGACCTGAGCTTCACAGATGCAGCAGGAACGCTGGGAGTCGGCGAATTTTCGAGCGCAGTGCAGGGCGCGGGCCTGTCCGACCTGTTGAACAATCAGGGCGTTCTGATCCTTGGAGCCGGGTCTTTTGTGATCTTCGCGCCGAGCGATGAGGCAATTGCAGCATCCGGTCTGGATATGAACGCTGCTTTAGAGAATGCGACGGAGCTGGCGAGAATTCTCGAACATCATGTGGTCTGGAACGATGGCAGCTTTGGGGATATCTCCGAGGTCTCTTCGGCCAGAACTCTGCAGGGCGAGAATCTGACCATAGAAAACGCAGACGGCCTCAAGGTGAATGGTGCCTCTGCGACAGAGAAAGAGAGCTACCAGGGCGGCATCATCTATGTGGTCGATTCCCTCCTGCTCCCGGAGACCGGCTCAAGCCTGGGCGTGGTTGAAGCCGCCCGAAACCTGGGCGCCGGCAAGTTCGCAGATGCAGTCGATGCCGCCGGCCTGGCCGGGACTTTAAACGGCCAGGGCCTGATGGGAATTGGCGGTCTGGCGGGCGGGCCCTTTACGGTCTTCGCTCCCAGCGATGAGGCGTTTGAAAGCGAGAAAGCCACCATCGATGCCGTAAACAAGCAAGAGGGCGGAATGGCGAGCCTGCTATCTTACCATGTGGTGGACGCTGCAGGCCTGACCAACATGACTGAGACCAACTCGGTCAAGACCATGCTGGGCGACTCTCTGGCTGTCGATCCCCAGGCCGGCCTGGTGGGCGGAGCTTACGTCCTGAAGTCGGAGAGGTTCAACAACGGCATCGTCTATGTAATTGATCGGGTCTTGGTGCCCATAAGGCTATCCATGTCTTGAGACGGAAGAAAAGCTACCCGGGGGCCTTTTGCTCAATTTTTTTTGGCTCCTGCTGTTTTGTGTGGTACGAAATGTCATCTTTGTGAGCTCTTTGTGCGCTTTGGGTTCTTTGTGGTTATTATTCGTAAGCTATTTGTTAATCAAAACCCTTGATCGTTTCTCAAGGCTCTTCTTGATGGGACACTTCCTTGACCTCCATCCTGCCATGCCCCCCAAAATCACAGCCAGGTCCGTCCAGCCCTGCGCCTTGAGGAAGCTGGCGGTCACCATTGACCTCAGGCCGCTTCCGCAGAAGATGTAGACTCTCCGGTCCCTGGGAACTTCGCCCTTCCGGGCGGAGATTTCGGTGATGTGAATATGCTGCGCTCCCATAATCCTGCCGTCCTTTTCCAGTTCGCCGGCAGACCTCACATCCAGGATCACTGCATTGCTGCCCCCTGCCGCTCCGGATGCTCCTCCTCCGTCCAGCAGCCGGCAGATCTCCTGCACGGTGACGGTCTTGAGCGACTCAGACTTCATTGCTGCCATATGCCAGCTCAGCATCCCCCCCGCCAGATAGCCGGGAATGCTGTCGAATCCCATGCGCTGCAGAATGACTTTCGCCTTTTCTATGTCGCCACGGTTGCCTCCCACCAGGACAATGGGACGATCGTATCCGGCGAACCACCCGGCAAAGCCGGCCAGGCCGTCCAGCCATATGAACTGAGAGCCGGGAATGTGGGCGGATGAATAGGCGGTCTCCTGCCGCAGATCGATGATCTGGGCATCCTCTCTCTCCACCAGGGAAAGGAAGTTTTTCGCATCCAGCGGCTGGGGACAGGTGGCTGCTGACATAGGAGGCCTGCCCTCTAAGTTGACCCTCTCCATGCGCCGGAAGTAGGGCGGTCGGTCCGGGCGGCTGGCCAGGAGCGTGGAGACAAAATCCTCTTTGCCGGAAGCCTTGAGCCTGGGGTTGTGCTTTCTTTCCAGGCCAATGGTGGTCCAGAGCCTCTCGGCTATGGCTTCTGCACAGACCGAGCCCGATCCATGTGCCGGGCAGAGGATGACGTCATCGCCCAGGGGCAGGATCCGCTCGAAGATGCTCTCGAATAGCCGCCCGGCCATCTCCGGGGCCTTATCCGGTCCCAGGAGGTCGATTCGGCCCACATCTCCCGCAAAGAGGGCGTCTCCTGAGAAGAGCATCCAGGGAAAGCCGGCCGGATCCCGCAATAGGTAGCTGAAGCTGCCGGGAGTATGGCCCGGCGTGGCCAGGGCTTCTACCTCCAGCCTGCCCGCCTTCCATCTCTGTCCGTGAGCGGCAGGCTTCCCGTATTGGTAGTCCCACTGAGAATCGGCATGCCAGACCTGGCCGCCCGTCCGGCCGGCCAGCTCCATGGAGCCCACGAAGTAGTCCTCATTTCGATGCGTCTCCAGGATGTGAGAGATCCTCATATCCGCCTGGGCGGCGGTCTTCAGATAGATGTCCACATCCCTTCTGGGATCGATAACAATTGCCTCGCTCCGATCGCCAATCAGGTAGGAGTAATGGGCAAGCCCTTCTGAAACAATTCTCTCGATAATCATGGATCGTCACCTCCGGTTGCCGAAGACCTCCTCTGCATCAGGGAGGCTTCTACTGGCATTGCCGGTGAGATTGAATAGGCCGGAGATGGCCGGATGGCTGCTATTGGGGAGCATCCAGAAATTCAACCACCCGTCGAAATCCCTCCGGAGGACATGGCTTTCATTGACGGCAAAGCTCTTGGAAATGTGATATGTTCCAATGTACTCTTCCTCGATCTCTATCTTTGGACTCTTCCAGGCGCTCTCTCCCCTGCCGCCTCCGGCAGTGCCGGAGCCTCCCCCTCCAGATATGACGCTGAAAGTGGCCCTTCCCGAGACAATCGATTCATCTATCTGCATCACCGACTTCGACGATGCGGAAGACTGAGTATCTCCCATGCCACCCATGCTGCTGGTGGAGGAGGCTTCATACTCCGCACTAGTTGTTAGGCTCTGATCTGTTGAGGCGGAGTGGGCCATCATTGTTGAGCCGGCATTGGACATCTCGGTTCTGATCGACGGAGAGGCTGCCAGGCAGGCGCTGGTGAGCAGGAGAAGCAGGAGAAGCATAAGGCAGGATATCATTGACGGGCCCTTCCTCATGGGTTGAGCCTCCAGAGCGAAAAATTGAGAAAAGCGGCAAAGCTGACCCAGAGGATATAGGGCAACAATAGCCATGCAGCAGGCCGGCTGATGGGCCAAAACAGCCGGGCAGTGAACAATATGAGAAGCCACAGTATTATTATAGTCGCAAATCCTGCGGGAGGAGACTGCAGCCCAAAGAACGCCCAGGACCATGCGGCATTCACCAGAAGCTGAAGGGCGAATGCCGCTATGGCTATTCTTTTATTGCCCTCTTTTTCCCTATCCGATCCCCAATCCTGCCGCCAGATCAAAAAAAGAGACACGCCCATCAGGGTATAAAGGGATATCCAAACCGCGGATATGACCCATCCGGGTGGAGCGAATCCGGGTTTTTCGAGGGTGATATACCAGGTGGTCACCGATTCGGCTGTAAATATGGAGCCGACGATTCCCGCCATCTGACAGACAGCAATGCACAAAATCAACCTGGGAAATTCCCCGTAAGATATGATCTTCATTTCTCTGCCGTCCTGATATCTCCAATGTGATTATATTTCCTTACTGCCGTCGCGTCGTCCTTCTCCAAAAGGTAATTTTATCCTCGATCTATTAATAGTTATTCAAGTCAGACTTTGGGGGTTGTTTTAAAAAATTTAATAAAGAATATAAAAATTGATAGAAATATTCACAATGTACGAAGTTGAATCTCAATACTCAGTTATCATAAATAATAAATGTGCTCCGTTGCGAATTATTTTAATAAAGATCATAATTATAGATCATTAACTTGAATCCGGAGATCTGATTAGCTAAAGCTTTAATGCTCAGGCGATCTTATTTATAATCTGAAGCTTAAAAAAAGTATAACAGGCCGACCTGAAGATGCAAAGAGGCGAAGGAAATGATGAAAAGAAGCAAGCATGTCATAATCTCCAGGATATTGGATATCTGTCAAAATGGTGCCAATAAAACCAGGATAGTCTATCAGGCCAATCTCAATTTCAGAACAGTGGATCCTTATATAGATCTACTGGTAAAAAACGATCTGATTGAGGTCAAAGAGGGAAAAACCGTCCTCTATGAGACTACTGATAGAGGTATGACCATGCTCGACAATTTCAAGCAGATCAACAGCCAATTGTCTGAGATGTAATTTTATCTGCAAAGATATTTACGCTCGAAAAGGACAGATGACCAGGTTCTTGCCATTGGCGAGAATAGATGAGACGATCCAATTCGCGAGATCCGGCATTTGCGATATGATGTGCATAAGTTGAGTGGAGATGGGATATTCGTCTCCCTGACATGAGTGTCTCTTCCATTGATGCATCTCTAAGATGGCATCATTGATGCCGTCTTCGAATACCGAGTGCAGGTTTCCATCCTCTCTTAGACACAGGCCGTCGATCACATGCGCTTGAATGTCTTCTCCTTGAGAGTCACAGGTTCGAATGCATAGTGAGGCATTTCCGTCCATCGCCAGTATGAAAAAGTACCTTGCCGGGTGCTCGATGAGGTCGCAGAGAAGCTTTTTTCGACTGGCCTCAATTCCAATCTTTATCATACTTTCCTCCAGACTCTTTTCAGGCTTTAGAACTATAATGTAAAATAGTTAACATTTATGATTTATATGCTTTATGGTCGAAAAGAGATATTTGAAATGGGAGATATGCAAGAGCATTTATCTCAGGTGAGAGGAGATCAGCCGGATGCAGTTGATTGAGATCTTTTTCTCCATTCAGGGGGAAGGCCCGGCTATGGGACGGCCGGCCACATTTGTGAGGCTGGCCGGGTGCAATCTCCGCTGCAAGGGCTGCGACACAGACCTTCAGCCGGGACGCGAGCTTTCTTTGAGCGAGGTTATCGAGGGCGTAAAAGGCCACAGAGCGGTGATCACCGGTGGAGAGCCCACCCTGCAGATGGACGAACTCTCCCAATTGATCTCTCTGCTCCATTCTCGGAAAAAGGAGGTTGACATTGAGACCAACGGCACCAATCCCATTGGCGAAGAGGTCTTGAAAAAGGTTCATTACGCAGTGGTCAGCCCAAAGCGGGGATCGAACTTTCATCTGGAATACTGGGCGGCAAGAGAGAATGTTCACCTCAAATTCGTCCTGGGCAAAGAGCCCTGGTGCTGGACGGCACCGCTCATCGAGCAGATGATTTCCGGCCACCCTCTGGCAAAGGAGAGGATCTGGATAATGGCTTACGGGGCAGAGCAGGATATGCAGGGGGCAAAAGAGGCCTGGGACCTGGCACTATCCCTGGGCGTCAACTACTCGGACCGGCTGCACATCCGGCTGATGAGGCGCTGAGGATCACCAACTGGGCTCTTCGCTATTTCATGTAGGCAATTGAGGTTTCTTCGCTATTTCTGTGGCTAAACTGAGTTAATCTGTCTAACAGGTTTATTCTCATCTCTGTGCCTCTGTGCCTCTGTGGTTTTGTTCAGTAGCAGTAGGCTTAATTGTCGGCAACTTACTAACTAAACCACAGAGGTGCAGAGACACAGAGACAAAGAGCCACTTCACCACCCACAGGAAGTAGCGAGGAGCCCAATTGAGCTTCCATCTCGGTGAGTCCTCTGTGCGCTTTGTGATCTTTGTGGTCTTTGTGGCTAAATCATTAGGTTATGATTAATTATTTTGTTTTCTGCTGATAACTACAAAGGACACAAAGCGCACAAAGAATTCACAAAGATGGCATTTTCGTACCACATAAAAGACACCGGAGCGGACACGGAGAAGGCACAGAGAGGGCCAACAAACGAACGAACTGAGGTTGGTCACATAGAATAGAGAGAAGCCACCAACCTGACCAAATCAATAGGGGATGGACCCGCCCCGCCGGGAGTAGCAAAGGGGGGATTTATGGCCGGGCGGTCTATATGCTAGGAGGGCGGTCGGATATGAGTAGATTTGCCGCGCGGGGTGAAAGTAATCATGAGGATGATTGAGATTGAAATTTCCGGAAAGGGAAAGGCCATTGCCAAGCTGGATGAGAGAAATCCCGGCATCAGAGAGGCATTCTTTGCCGCTCTACCCTTGCAGGGATCGGCCAGCCTCTGGGGCGAGGAGGTTTATTTTGATGTGCCTGTTCAGTTGGCGGACGAGAATACCTCCCCATCAGCCGAGGCGGGAGACATATGCTACTGGTCGCCGGGCCCGGCGTTCTGCATATTCTTCGGAAGGACCCAGCCCTATTCGGCTGTAAATCACCTGGGGAGGGTGACGGAGGGGCTGGAGATATTCCGGCAGGCAAAGGCCGGAGACAGGATAATTCTGAGCAGAAGGTAGATCACCTATTCTTATTTATCTTGGAAGGCATATCATCTTCTTGAGAGTGAATGAACATGTCAGAGCCGACAATTGAATCTATATTCGGGGCAAATGCGGGGGCTGTCTGGAGGGCGCTGCACAAAAACGGCCCCGGCAACATCTCCGACATTGCCAAAGCTACATCGCTATCCAGGGAGGAGGTTCACGGCGCTCTGGGGTGGCTGGGCCGCGAGAATAAGATAGTTATGGAGAGGCGGGCACGGGTTTTGTTCTTCTCATTGCAGGAGTCTGAAATGGGCGAAAGCGCCCCCCATCACATAACATCAGAAGAGAAATCGCCGGACAGCTCAGGTGCCGGGCCAAAGAGGACCTCAAAAGCCAGCGTGAGCCGAGCCACAAGTTCAACTCTTGAAGCCGCCAGAAAGGCCCTGGCCTTTATCCTCGCCGAGCTGGAGGAGAATCGGGAGCCCACCATGGCAGAGGTATCCAAGGCAGCGGGCATGCATAGCAGACAGCTCGGAAAAGCCCTTTCCAGCCTGGATGTAAAGTCCAGGGCCATTCGCATAAAAGGCAAGAGCGTTCAGATCTATCCGCTCGACTTGAAAGCGAGGGTATGGGAGCTGGCAGCACTTGATGCAGATGGCCTGCAGAAGATGATGATGGCAGGAGAGCAGGCACCTGGGGCTGATACGGAACAGAATCGAGAGAGACTTACTGTATTTGATTGATATCCTTTTTTTCGGCCTTCGGGCCTCTCCCCGCGATTCCTGCTCAAATAGACTTCTTCTCCCCAGCCCTCAGGCCATGACCTGCTCTTTAAGAATGTAGCGGATCAGGTCTTCGGAGAGTTTGGTCTCCCGCTGCAGTTTCTTTACAGTGTCTTCGATGCTGTTTCCCTCCGCCATGAGCGCGTTTATCCGGCTTACCACCTTGTCTCCGATGGCATAATACTCATCGATGTCCTTTCTGTGGCCCCAAACATCTCCCCGCAAAAGCTGCACTCCCTGAATCTCCAGAAATTGCTGCGCAGCCCTGGACATGGTCTCATGGTAGGACGGCGGGATCTGCACGGCCCTCAGGCGGGGACAGGACTGGACCAGGTTCATGACATCCATGTTGGAGGCCCGGAAGGCCAGGTGAACCAACTGCTCATTTCGGTTTAGGTCGGAAATCTCTTTCTTGGAACTTACTACCCTCAGCTTCATGACAGATACCAATGCTCTTAAAATATTTATAGATAATGGTAATCATAGTAATCCTTAATTAGATATACTGAAATGAGTAAGCCATCACGAAAAATATTTATGCATAGACGCTTAATGATGCAAATATCCTCTGATTTATGTCAATTGGTAGAATATGTTTTTATGATACAAGGATCTTTATATTTGCAAAGCTAGGCCTCATTTATTCAGTGCTTGGAAAGCAATCGATTACCTGGCTTCCCGAAAGCCCTTCACCGCCTGAGCGCAATTGGACAGGACATTTCCTGCCATCTCCTGGCCCGGCCATGAGCCCAGACCGCAGTCCGGCCCCGTGGCCCGCAGCCTCTCTCCGAAGAGGGAATAAGCCCTCTTTAGGCGGTCTCTCATCACCTGGGGCGACTCCATCTGCAAAATCTCCCTCTCCAGCCGGGCCGGGTCTTCCCAGAGATTGACGCCCAGCCTCTCATTCAACCCGGCAGACATGGAGAGGATATCCGTTCGGGCAATTCCCGCCCTCAGATAGGTATTCGTGTCCTCCAGCACCCTTCGGTCGATCAGTTGCAGATAATCGGGGTGGGCCGCCGACTCAATTCCCACGATGCTGATGCCCGGCACGGCGGCGCATGCCTCGGCAAAGAGGGGGGAATGGAGGTGAATCTCGCAGTCCATCTCCCGGCAGGGGGCGCTGGCGATATCCAGTGCCCTCCTGATCTCCTCCTCGGAGAAGATGATGGCCGAGGAGATGCCCAGGCTCGGCTCATCTATGCAGGCCACGGACATCTTCCCCTCCTGCCTCGCCCTCTCTAAAAAGCGGGCCACGCTCTCCGCCAGGGCATAGAGGATGTCCGCATAGGCAGTGGTCCCGAAGGCGGAGATGTAAAGCTCCAGCGGCCCGGTGACGCAGACTCTCACCCTCTGGCCGGCAGCCACCGCCTCCAGCTCCAGGATGCCGGCACACTCCCTCTTTATGAGATAGGGGCTCTCCGACTGCTGGGGATCGGCGATCGGGTCCATGAACATGCGGATCATGTCCCGAAACTGGGGATAGGTGGGCGCTTCCACTCCTGCCCGCCTCTTCTGATCGAGCACATCGCGCACGAGATCGAGATATTGCCGGGGAGACAGCCCTTCCAGCCGCACGCCCCTGGGCAGGGGAAAGCTTCCCACATCATCAAAGAATATTGCCGCGTCCTGCTCTGTCATCATGGATCACCTGCCATCATGGATCACCTGTCGTCGTCCCTCTCTCAGACCTTTGCCTGGACAAAGCGCTTCAAATATCCCTTGAGGGAGTCATACCGCCCGTCGATCTTCTCATAGACCTCATCCAGCTCGTCCAGGCGGGCCATGGCCGGGGGAAGGGGCGGATTGATGCCTGTGGCCCTCACGATCTCATCCGGGAATTTTGCCGGGTCGGCCGTCTCCAGGGATACGCAGGGGCAGTCCTCGCCGCTCTCCTCCAGATACCTGAGCAGCCCTGAAAAGCCCACTGCTCCATGCGGCTCCAGAAGGACTTTATGCCGGCTGTAGGCCTCTCTGATGGTGCGGCGGGTCTCTTCGTCGGTGACGGACACGGCGTAGAGGTCGCGGTTCATGGCCTGCATATCCGGCATTCTGCTAACTATTCCCGTCTCATCCATCCGGCCGCCGTAGAGGGCGAAGAGGCGGGCCAGATTGCTGGGATGGCCCACATTCATGGCATTGGAGATGCAGTTTTTGCTGGGGCGGATGGGCTCGTAGGTTCCGGTTTTCATGAAGCGGGGAAACTCGTCGTTCTCATTGGTGGCCACCACGAACCTCTTAGCCAGTAGGCCCATCCTGAAGGCCAAAAGCCCCCCCATCAGGTCTCCGAAGTTGCCGCTGGGCACGGAGAAGACCACCTTCCCCGCGGGGGCGGCTCGCGACCAGGCATAGAAGTAATAGACCGCCTGGGGCAGCAGCCTGCCTATGTTTATGGAATTTGCAGAGGAGAGGCAGAGGGATGCGAGCTGCTGATCGACAAAGGCCTGCTTGACCAGCGCCTGGCAGTCGTCGAACTTGCCCTCCACCGCCAGGGGAAATACGTTCTTGCCAAGAGTGGTCATCTGGCGGCGCTGCCTCTCCGTAACCTCCTTTTCCGGAAAGAGCACCACCACTTTGACATTGTCCAGGCCGTAAAAGGCATGAGCCACTGCCGAGCCGGTATCTCCTGAGGTGGCGGTGAGGATCAGAATGCTCTTGCCCTCCGCCTTGAGGAAGTACTGGATGAGCCGGGCCATGAGCCGGGCGGCGAAGTCCTTGAAGGAGCATGTCGGTCCGCGATCCAGGCGCATCACATACTTTTCGTCGTATACCCTCTGCACCGGCACCTCAAAATTATAGGCATCATCCAGCATCGCCCGCAGGGCGGAGTCATCGACCAGGTCGCCGAGGTAGGGCTTGACCACCTCATAGGCGATCTGAGGATAGGTCATCTTGGGAAACTGCCGGATCAACTCCTGGGAGAGTTGGGGAATTTCTTCGGGCATGTAGAGCCCCTTGTCCGGGGCCTGGCCCACCAGGAGCGCCTGGCGAAAGTCCACGCGCTCCGGATGGCCGTTGGTACTGAAGAATTTGATGGCGGACATATCTGGAGAGAATAGGATGGGCTGATCTTTAAGCCTTTCTCATTTGCCTTCGCGCATGATTTCAAGCGACGGCGAGGGAATATTTAAGTATTAGTTGTCAGGTAAGTTGCTCACAAATAATGGTCGTATCGCTCCGATAGAATGGTAAATATATAGAGGAGGAAATGAGATGGCGTTTTACACTTTGGGCCTCACTTTTAATCTTGTGATACTCCTGACAGTGATAGTTCTCGCTGTTTGGATATATGGCATATATTTCAACTTTAAGAAATGGGGCCTCGGATCCACCGGCTACCACGACCAGTTGCGAAATAGCTTCTGGCTCTTTCTGGCCACCTGGATTCATGAGGCATTTAAGGACGGCTTATGGGTATTTCTGAGGACCGTGGTATTGGATGTCCTGCTTTTGCGAAGGACTCTTGCCAGAAGCCCGGTGCGATGGGTCATGCACATGTCCATGTTCTATGGCTTCTTGATGCTGGCGGCTCTTTCCGGCCTCGGACTGATGGTTGATATCGTGGAGCACTTCGACTCGATCTTCGGCCTGGCTCACGAGGCAGAGATGGTCAAGGAGCTTATGGCTCTGCCCTTCGACATCTTCGGCTACCTGCTGCTTATCGGCTCTACCATAGCCGTATCCAGGAGAATTCTGCTCAAGTTCGTAAGGGACAACACCAGCGCCTACGACGCCTTCCTGATCGGCGCAGTGTTCCTCATCACAGTAACCGGATTTTATGCCGAGTGGATGCGCGGCAATGCCTTCCTGCTGGGAAATCTCTTCGAGTCTCCCATATATGCCCCTCACTTCGCACTGATTCATACCGTGATGGCCCTGGGGCTCTTCGCATTTGTCCTGCCCTGGAGCAAGTACATCCACGTAATAGCTACACCGATGACGCTTATCGGCAACAGAGGAGGCGAATAAATTGGCCAACAACAAAGAATCCAAGCCTTTGCTTTCCGGCTTTATGCTCTCCACCCAGCTCATGGAAGTAGACGGCTGCAATCGATGCCAGGAATGCATGAAGTGGTGTCCCACATTCGCGGTGAGACCGGACAGGCCGGGCATTACACCTATGTACAAGAACGCCAGGTGGAGAGAACTGATGGCCAAGAGCCACAGCCTGAGGGCCAAGGTCTTCGGTGCCAAGCCTCTCAATGACGACGAGATGAAACAGTTCACAGACGACACATATAGCTGCACCACCTGCGGCGTATGCGGCACAGTCTGCGAGGCAGGCATAAAGACTGTGGAGCTGTGGGAGGCCATGAGGCCAAACCTGGTCAAGCGCGGAGACGGTCCTGTGGGCAAGCAGTCCTTCTTCCCAAAGCTGGTCAAGGCTGATAGGAATCCCTATCAAGCCAAGCAAGAGGAGCGGCTTTGCTGGGTTCCCAAAGACATCAAGATACCGGAATCTGGTGAGATAGTATACTTCGCGGGCTGCACTGCCGCCTACCGACAGCAGGCACTTGGTGTGGCAACCGTGAGGATTCTGGATAAGCTGGGTGTGCCCTTCGCCATGCTGGGCAAGGACGAGTGGTGCTGTGCTTCTGCCATGGTCAGGACAGGACAGAGGGAGGTCATGGCCGAACATGCCGTGCATAATGTGGACGCACTCAAGGATGCAGGGGCAAAAACAGTTCTCTTCGCTTGTGCAGGATGCATTAGAAATTCAGCCATTGATTGGCCGAAATGGTATGAGGGCTACATTCCCTACAAGAACGTGCCGCTCTCTGTTTTCCTCAGGGAGAAGATCAGAAAAGGGGAGGTTGAGTATAAGATTCCGCTCAACTACTCAGTTACATATCATGACCCATGCCACAACGGCAGGCACCTCATGCACGAGATGGGAAAAGACTGGGCATTTGAAGCCTCTCGCGACTGCATCCAGTCCATTCCGGGAGTGAAGTTCAGGGATATGGTGCGCAATAGAGCTCTGCAGAGGTGCTGCGGTGCAGGCGGCGGCGTCAAGGCCGGCATCCCCGACCTGGCACTGGACTGCGCCAAGGCCAGAGTCAAGGACGGCGAGGAGGTCTCTGCGGAGATCATGGCATCCACCTGTCCGTTCTGCAGAAGGAACATCATGGACGGCAGGAACGACGCCAAATCCAGCATAAAGGTTCTGGACGTCGTAGAGCTCATGGCCGCATCTATGGGCCTGGATACAACCATTCCTGAGAATCCGTACACCAAATTCCAGGAACAGGATGTCCTGGTCTGCGGTCCTTCAACCTGCAAGCTGGACACTGTCGAGCGCAAGGAGCCCGGCAAGGATCTGGTGGGCGAGGCTCACTGAAGCAATGGAATGAGAATGTCCGCTCGCGCGGCCATTCTTTTCTTAATTTTTTTGTGAATGTCCCGCAATCCGCTGCGAGACATTCACAAAAAACTATTTTAAATCATTTGGGCTTTTTCTGGTAAACGCCACGGGCAGCAGTTCTCCGGCCGTAGCCGTCAGGGCTTTGCCTTTTCGGTTGGCCATTATGACCAGGATGTCCTCACCGAATTCTATCAGGCTCTGCCGGCAAATGCCGCAGGGCGGCACGGGCTCGGCCGTCTCAGCCATCACGGCAATGGCCTCAAATTCCCTCTCTCCGGAAGCTATCGCCGCCGCCAGGGCCGCCCTCTCCGCGCAGACATCCGCTCCGGATGAGGCGTTCTCGATGTTTCCGGCGCAGTATACCTTTCCGCTTTTTGCCAGGAGCGCCGCACCCACCCGGAAATGGGAGTATGGAGCATATGCCTTTAGCATGGACTGTCCGGCCTGCTCGATGAGCTGATCATATCCTCCGCCATAGGGGCGGGGGAAACATGGAGCATGGGCCTCCGATCTCAGGGCTCCGATGTACATGCACTCCTGGGGCGGTATGGAGGGGATGGGGCTGCTCACCTCACAGATGCAGACGGGAGCGCCTCTGATGATCACGGCAGGGATGCCCTCATCTCCTTCTCCCATGACAACCTGAGCAGCGGAGACGAGGTTATCGGCCACCGCCTTCCTGGTGATCTTCAGCTCCCGGCCAAAGAGGTCCTTCTGGCCGCGGGCGTCCTCCACCGGCTCGATGCCCTCGCAGGCCAGGGCCACGCCCACACATCCCAGGCGCAGGGGATGGGTGCGGCTGTCGCCTATGACCACGCCGATCTGCTTTCCCCTGGCCAGCCTCTCTCGCAGGCATCGGGCCGAGGCCCGGGCGTCCGCCGGAAAGAGGACCACATGGCCGGGAGGAGCATTGGAGTTGTCGATTCCGGCGTTGGGATACAGAAATCCCTCGTTTAAGGTGAGGACCACGCCGGGGATGCCTCCCATGATCTCGTCGGATTCCCGGAGTATCAGCTCCATCTCCCGGGGGTCTTTGCCGTACTTTTCGGCGAGAATCCTGGCCTGCACGCCGGGATTGACGTCCTGCAAAGCCACTACCCTTCCTTCCGCCGTGGCCACGGTGCTCTCCGAGACCACCAGGATATCGCCGTTCTGAAGGTCCAGGCCCGATTCCGTCATGGCCTCATCCAGGCAGGCCGCCAGGTCATCCCCCGGCCTGATAAGATCCGTCTTTATGCCAATTACCTGCAACACACTCACCTATGGCCTTCGCCCTACCCTGTAACGCTCCGGGCTCTCTTCCATCTGCAATGCCTCTTGGATGAGCCCGGCCAGCTGGGAGAGCCGGAAAGGCTGACCCTTCAGGTTCTTGACCAGCCCGGCGATCTGGTGAGCCGTGCCCAATATCAAAACCTCCTGGGGGTGAGGATCACAGCGCAGAGCCAGTCTGGGTATGGCCGCATCCCCTCCCCGGGAGAGCATCTCCTGCTTGACGATCAGGGCCTCCATGCTGCTGAGGTTATGCGCCGCAAGGATGCGAAAAGAGCCCTTTTTACAGAGGGCTGGAAATCCCAGCTCGTCGACGCCGGTGCGGCGCAGGACCTCTCCCAGATCCTGAGAGAAGCCCAGGCCGTCCAGCACCTCAACCTCCATCTCTTCATCCCTGGAGCAGGAGAGCCTGCCCCGGATGGCACTGGCCATTTTAATGGTATTTCTGCTGGCGGCCACGTCATGGGTGCGGACGATGTGGGCTCCCAGGTGGACAGCTATGGCTGTGGCGGCCAGAGTTCCCTCCAGCCTCTGGAAGGGATCGGGCTGAGCGAGGACCTCTCCTATGAACGACTTTCGGGAGACTGCCGCCACCACCGGCCGGCCCAGGACGCGCAGCCGGGGCAGGCCGTCCAGTATGGCCAGGTCGTGCAAGGGGGCCTTTTCAGGAACCCATTTGCCGATCCCAGGGTCAACTGAGATCCTGGACGGATCGACGCCCGCCTGCTGAGCTGCCCGCACCTTCTCACCCAGCAGGGGGATTATCTGATCCATGAAGAGCAGATCTCCCGGCCGGCGGGCGGTGGCCATGATGATCAGCGAGCCGCCGTGGTCGGCAATACTGGCCGGCATGGCCGGATCGGACAGGCCGGAGACGTCGTTGATGCACCCTGCGCCCAGGGAAAGGGCCTCTTCAGCTATCGCCGCCCTTTGGGTGTCCACGGAGACGGCTATATCCAGTCCATCCAGCCCCTCCAAAACCTCCTTCAGGGCGGGAAAGAGCCTCTCCCTCTCCAGGTCCTCGCTCACAAATGGCGATCCGGGGGCAGTGGATACCGCACCCAGGTCGACCGCATCTGCTCCCTCCTCCTGCATCCTCCGGGCCAGAGAGAGAGCTTCGCCGGGTCCGGCCACCGAACCCTTGTAGAAGGACTCCCGGCTGAGGTTGATGATTCCCATCAGCCGCACGGGCCGGCTGTCTCCCACCGGCAAGGAGCCTAAAACGCCCTCAATCAATCCGAGCACCTCACAGACTGGAACATGGATTTCATCTCTATTACTCCGAAAGACGCAGCAGTATGCCCGTCTTCCTCGCTCTCTCTATGGCATATTCCAGCAAGAGCAGCCCCAGGAGGAGGTAGAATGCCGCCAGAAATACGCCGGTAGCAAGATGATGCTGGCCGGGGATAAATATTGACCTGTAGTACTCCAGGAAGTAGGTGAGGGGCAGAAGCCTTGCCGCGGCCTGGAGCAGGGGAGGCAGCACCTCGACCGGATAGTATATTCCGCTGACCAGCAGGATCAGGCCGCTCAGGCTCCAGGCGGCTACATCCGCCTTCTGGCCGAAGGTGAGAATGGATATGCAGACCGCGATGCCTATCACCGCGGCCATGGCAAAGACGCCACCCAGGAAGATCAGCACGGGAACAAGTCCCCCTTCCTGAAAATCAAAGCCGAAGAGGTAGTGGCTCACGCCCGCCAGGATGCCGAAGACCACGCTGCCTCTCACTATGCCGAATAGGGCGGCTCCGAAGACCAGATGGTAGCTTCTCACCGGGGAGATGAATGTGTTCTTGATGCTCTTGGACCACATGTCGAATAGTAGTACGTAGGCCACGTCGATCTGGGCGACCTGCAGAATGGTCAGGGCAATGGCTCCCACCAGGAGAAAGGAGACCATGGAAGCATCCACCTTGAGAAAGCGGGTGAGCAGGCCGATGGAGAGCAGGCTGATCATGGGCCAGAAGAACAGCTCGAATACCGTGAAGATATTCCTCTTTGAGGTGATCCAGTTCTTGTAGGCCGAGGCCAGATACTTGTTCAGCTCACCTTGCCAGTTCAATGAAGACATCCTCCAGATCAGGCTCCTTTATGGTCAGGTCCAGTATTCTCGCCTGGGAGAAGAGCTTGATGATCCCGTCCAAGCCGTCAGCTCTTCCATTGCCCCTCCCCAGAGCGCCCCCGTCCCCTGCTCCGTCATCACCCCGGTCCAGCACGATCTCCACTCTACCGGCAGCGGCCTTAACCCCCAGCACGCCGGGCATCCTCTGCAGGGCAGCGATGTCTGCCGGGCCCTGGTATGTCACCGTCAACCTCTCTCCTAATGCGAGCTGCCTTTTTAAATTGCGGGGCGTGTCCAGGGCCACTATCCTTCCCTTGCGCAGAAAGGCGATCCTGTCGCAGAGCATCTCCGCCTCAGGCATATAGTGGGTGGAGAGGACCACGGAGATGTTATCTTCCCGGTGAATCCTCTGGATGAGGTCCCTCGTCTTTTTGGACATATCGGGATCAAGGCCGGTCGTGGGCTCATCCAGGAAGAGCAGGCGGGGGTGGTTGATCATGGCCTTGGCGATGGAAAGCCTCTGCTTGAGGCCGGTGGAGAGGTTTTCAAATCTCATGTCCCGATAGTCCCCCAGCTCAAAGGCAGCTATCTGGTCGTCCACCACCTGGGAGAGGCCCCGGCCGTAAAGACCGTAGAGCATGCCGTAGTGGCGCAGGTTCTCGGCCACGGTCAGGCTCCAGGGAAAGTTGGGCTTGGCGGTGCTGATGTTGATGACCTTGCGAATCTCGCCTCTCTCGCGCCGTCCGTCCAATCCCAGGATGGATAGGCTGCCCGACTCAGGATAGATGAGTGTTGAGAAGATGGAGATGAGTGTGGTCTTTCCTGAGCCGTTCGGGCCGAGCAGGCCGAAGATCTCCCCCGATTCGACGTCCAGGTCTATGCCGGAGAGGACTGTGGCGGGTTTGCCCAAAAAGCTCCTGTACTTCTTGCTGATTCCCCTGGCGACAACTGCCTTTTGCGTCACTGATTCATGCCCCATTCTGTCCCGATCTTTTGCTTGCCTTCCATGGCCCGCGGCTCCCATCCGTCATTCCTATCCATCACTCTCTTTCGTTACTCACTTTCGATCCGGCCGATCCGCCCCCAACTCTATCGCCATCTCCTCTTGCGGCTGGAGGGGAGGCTTCCTCTCCGGCGCAGCAGGATGAATGCAGACATGCCCAGCAGGGCCAAGGCGAAGAGCATCGTCAGGGACGGGCCAAAGGCCGTCAGCCCTGCCTGTCCCGGCCAGCGGTCAGAGGTGAGAGTGATGGGCAGGGGGAGAGTTATACATTTCTCCCGGCAGCAGACCATGCAGCCCAGTTGATAGTCGCCGGCAAGGGCGCTTTCGTCCACTTCCACCCTAAAGCGGGCCACGGCCAGCTCTCCGGGATGAATGTCGCCCAAGGCGGCAGGCCGGCCGTCGGCATGAAAGGGACCGGCATCAATCAGCTGGGCGGAACAGTTATGAAGCGTCTGGCCCTCTCTGCCGGCCACGGCTGCCAGAATCTCTCCTTCCCCCCCGGCAGCCAGGTCGGACCTGATCGCCGAGATCTTGAGCGGCTGATCCCCTCCGTTGGCATATGCCCGCAGGGTGAGATTTCGTCTCTCGGCCTGTCGCATGGGGAAAACCTCGCCGCCGGTCACGCTCGCGTCCACCTGTCTCTCATACTCCAGGAGCAGGGGAAGGTCATACCAGCCTCTCGCATCCATGTCCAGGCTGACATCGAAGGCCATCCTCGCTTTCTGCCCTGCGGGGAGAGAGTCGATGTGCCTTCTGCCCCCTGCGGAGAGAACGGGGCCGGAGGGCAGCAATTCGGCGCTGATGTTCAGGGCATCTGGGCCTCTCATCTCCTCTTTCATCTCCTGGAGCATATCCTCTCTGCTGCCGCTGCCGTCCACGGCTATCAGCTCCTCCAGCTCTCCGCCATTGGCCAGGTCCACAAAGAGAGTTGCCCGTCCCGGGGAAAGGAACGGATTGGCCAGCGATGCCTTCAACTGCGGCTCTCCCAGGGATTTGTAATGATCCTCGGAGAAGAAGAGCAGGTCCTGTCCGCCCGTGGGAGCTATTGAGAGCACCAGCAGAATGCAGAAGGCGGCGGAGTTTACCATCATCCTCCCAGGCTAGAGCGGCATCATTAATGAGCCTATCTGGATATCAGAGTGCTGATGAAGAAGGCCAGGGCGGCGGTGAGGATGATGGTCGCTCCGGAGGGCACGTCCAGCATATAGGAGAGCAGCAGCCCGGCGGTCACAAATACAGCGCCCAGCAGCACCGAGCCCGCCATGATAGACGGCAGGCCGGACAGGTGCCTCCTGCTTATGGCTCCGGGGATGGTGAGGAGGGCGATGACCATGATGATGCCTACGATCTTGATGAGTATCACCACGCTGAAGGCCACCATGCCCAGGAGCAGGAGCCTCAGTCCCTTTACGGGAAGGCCGATTGCTTCGCCGTAAACCGGATCGAAGGAGAGCAGCAGAAACTCTTTGTAGAGCAGAAAGACGGTGGCCATGATGATCAGAGTGAGGCCGCAGATGAGCAGCACATCGCTGCCCGTGACCGCCAGAATGTTTCCAAAGAGGTAGCCGTAGAGGTCTCTGGCGTAGCCCTGGGAGAGGGTGAGGAGCATTACCCCCAGAGCCATGCCCGTGGCCATGAAGACGCCGATGGCCGTATCCTCGGAGACCCGGGCTTTGGAGCTGACAATGCCGATTCCCAGAGCCGTGAGGATGGCGGAGGCGATTCCAAAGGCCAGGGGGTCGTAGCCCAGGAAGTAGCCCAGGCCGATGCCTCCGAAGGCGGCATGGGCTATGCCGTCGCTGATAAAGACTATTTTATTTAAAATTACATATATCCCAATTATGCCGCAGAGCACTGAGGCGGCGAGGCCCGCTGCCAGGGCATTTCTCATAAAGTCGTACTGGAGAAAATCCAATTCAATCATGCATCCTCAGGACCCGGTGGGGCGTGCCGTGGGCTATCATCTCCACCGGACAGCCATAGGCCTTCTCTATCTCGTCGCTGCTCAATTCCCTGGAGCCGTGGTAGTAGAGCCGCTGATTGAGGCAGGCGATCTTGCTCACATAAGTGGAGATGGCGGTGACATCATGGGAGACCAGCACAATGGCGATGCACAGGTCGCGATTGAGGTGGCAGAGCAGATCGTAAAACTCCTTCTGCTGGGCTGAATCGACTCCTGAGGTGGGCTCGTCCAGGAGGAGGAGCCTTGGGTCCGAGACCAGAGAGCGGGCCACAAAGACCCTCTGCTGCTCGCCGCCTGAGAGGGCGCCGATCTCCCGGTCGGCCCGGTCGGCCATGCCCACCGCCTCCAGGGCGCGCCGGGCAGCGTCGCGATCAGCCCTGTCGTAGCGGTGGAATATGCCCGTCCTGCTGTACCTGCCCATGAGGACCACGTCCTGGGCCTTGACCGGAAAGCTGTGGTCGAAGACCGTCTTTTGGGGCAGGTATCCCATACGGCTGCGGGCGGCTGAGGGGGGCAGCCCGAAGATCTTAACGTCGCCTCTATCCGGCTTGATGAGCCCCAGCATCACCTTGAGCAGCGTCGACTTTCCCCCGCCGTTGGGGCCGATCAGGCCGAGAAAGTCTCCTGCCTCCAGATCCAGGTTAATGTCTTCCAGTACGGCATGCTCACCCTGGCAGACCCGGAGGCCTTTTATGGATATGATGGGACCTTCAGCCCTTCCATCATTTCCGCATGCTGTATTTCTGCATTCCGTATTGCAGCTTTTCATATTGCTTTTATTCATTCGTTCCTTTCCTGCTATTTCCTCTGCGATCCTGTTCAGGCCTGCCCGGCCAGGCTCCGGGCGATCTCTTCGCCGGCGTATCTCATGTTCTGCAAATAGTCTCCTGCCAGGGGATCGAGAACCACAACGGAGGCGTTCATCTCTGAGGCAATGACCTCTGCCGACCTGGGATTAAGCTGTGGCTCTGCAAAGATAGTAGTTATATTATTCTGCCGGGCGAGGGAGATGATTTCCCCCAGGTGCCTGGGTCCCGGCTCCTTTTCCTCCTCCATGATGGCCACCTGGGTCAGGTTATAGTCTGCGGCAAAGTAGGTCCAGGCGGGATGATGGACGATGAAGATCCGACCTCCTTTTCCGGCGAAGGTCTGGTTGAAGCGGCCGTCCAGAGCCTTCAGCTCTTCCAGGTATGCCTCTGTATTCTTGATATAGAAGTCGCGGTTTTCAGGATCGGCCTCGCAAAGTCCGGAGCAGATATTTCTCACCATGGCGGCAGCGTTTCGCAGGGAAAGCCATATGTGAGGATCTATTTCATCCTCTCTCTCTAAGAGAAGATTTACGCCCAGGGAAGAGTCCACCACCAGCACACTTTCGTGAGCCTGAAGAACCCTGTCCAGCCAGTACTCCAGTCCGGCTCCGTTCTTGACCAGAATGTCGGAACCGGCCAGCTCGGCCATCTGGGATGGAGTGGGCTCGAAGGTATGCGGCTCGGCGGCGGGCGGGACGATGACTGTGACGATAACCCTGTCGCCGCCCACCGCCTTCACGAACTGCCCCAGGGGGGCAATGGTGGCGGCAGCTCTGATCTTGCCCCAAGAAGCGTCGCAGGCGCTTTGGGAAGCATTGACTGAACTATTGCCGCTTGCCGAGGCTTCACCCTTTTCGGGCCCGTTCTGCGATATACAGCCGGAGAGGAGGATTGCTGCCAGCACCAGGGCGGGCAGGAGGAATTTGTAAATGAATCGGATCATAGGGTTACACCATTCTGTTCATTATGAGATTGTCTTTCGCTGATTGTCTTTCACTTATTAACTCACCGACTATCCCTCACTATCCTATAAAGCTCAACCTCGATCATCCTGACGCTGCTGCTGTGAAAGTCAAAGCACTTCTTCAAAGGATAGGATATGCAATACAGCTCCTCTACCACTGCCGGCTTGACAAAGCCTCTGATAAATCCGGCGCTTCCCCGGTTATGCAGGGAATATACCACCTTTGCCGTCTGCAGGGCGCGGGAGAGAAAAGCTCGGTCGCCTTCGCTCGACTTCTGGGCTCCGAAGGGCGGATTCATGATCACAGTGTCGATGCCCCTCAGCTCCAGGGCACCCACGTCGGCGCGCAGCAGTTGCAAGGACACGCCTGCCCGCCCGGCGTTTCTCTTTGCCGTCTCCAGGGCCTGGGGATCGATCTCCACCCCCACGGATCTGGCTCCCATCAGGGCGGCGCCGATGGCCAAAATGCCTGTGCCGCAGCCCAGATCGCAGACCGTGCAGCCCTCCAGGTCGCCGCGCAGGGCGGCGAGAAAAAGCATCTCCGCTGCTACCACGGCGGGCGTGCTGTACTGCTCCCTTTGAAAGGACGGCCGGGAGAAGCCTTCCAGCCGCTCCAGCATCATCTCAAGCTGCTTTTTCTTCATGTCGGCAGTAGGGCGGTTGATCCCCCTGCCTATATCAATTATCCTACATCAGGTAGAGCACGGCATCCACTGCCAGGAGCAGGACCACAATGATAGTTATGCCCTTGAGGGCGGCAATGCCGTGGCTGAGGCCGAAGGGGCCGAATTTAGGCTCCGCCTCCTCCTGCAGATCAGAGTGATAGGGATCGGTGGTGTCCGGTGCGCCCGCTACCCCCTGCGCGGACTGGTCAGGCGTCTGCTCTTCCTCAGGCTTCAGCTCTCGCTCCTGCTCTTTCTTGGGGTCCTGATCTTTCTTCAACTCCTGTTCCTTCTCCAGCTCCGGCTCTCCTCCGCTCTCCAGGGGACTGTTGGGCACGTCGCCGTTCTTCTCCTGCGGGATCTCATCCCGTCCCACAGATTCCGTCTCCCGGAGGGAGAGGCCCTCGACCTCCATGCCAGGGGCACTGCGCGTCTCGTCCTCTGGATCTTTTGCCGCCGGGAAGCGGTCTCTAACCGGAGGGGGCAGTATCCGGCCATTGTCGCGGCAGGCCACCTCCACCTTCATGGGGACCAGCCAGCCTTCCTCCGGATCTGCGTTCTCGGAGACAAATGCCTCCGGCTCCTCCACAGTGCCGTCCGCCAGGACGATCTTCTTCAAATTCGGCTTGATTTGCCCTTCCCTCTTTCCCTCCTTCTCCGCCGAAACCGCCTCTTTCCGGCTTTCCCTTGGCGGAGCAGAGAATAGACGCATGTTTTCGTCCCATGCCAAAGGCGTCTTTCTGCCTGCGATCCCATCCAGGAAACGCCCGGCCAGAGCGCCGCCTAAAAGAAGCAGCGCCTCTTTAGCCGGCTTTATGACCTCTTGGCTGTCGGGCGTCGCCTCTTGCCCTACTTCCTGTACAGAGCCCTGCGATCTGCTTTCACTGCCATCCCTGCCGGTATCCCCAAGAGCCTGGGCCGCCCGGCAGAGGGCGGACGACACCAGGGTTGAGATATCTCCTTGCCCGGCCGCTCTGCCCTGGGTGAGACCCCCTGCGGCGCTCTTCAGTTCATGTGCAGCAGACTGCTGCTCCTCCTGACAGGCCGGGCCGCAGGCACAGCACTGTGCGGCGGATCGAATGCCCTTCAGGGACTGGCGGACCCTCCCGGCTGTGCTCCCCGGCTCCCCCGGCCTCTCTTCTCCCAGGCTCTCCAGCAGATGCCCGGCAGCTCGGGAGACGGACTGAACGGCTCTGGTCGAATCGCTCTGGAGGAGGCTGCTCTCCCAGGCCTCCTTCATGCCTATGACGACCTTCTGCAATCCTAAGATGCGCTCCTGTTCCTCTTCAGAGCTATGTGCTGCCGCTCTCTCCAGAGCGGAAAGAGACCTCTCCGCCAGGGAGAGGGCTTTTTCGTCGCCGGTGCTCCGGCTGAGGAGGGCCAGGTAGGAGCGGCCTCTGGCCAGGGATGCTGCCGCCCTGACCTCGGAGCGGCCCTCGGCAGATCCGGGAAGATTTGCGGCCAGCTCTTGATATCGATCGGCTGCCAGGGCGAAGAGGCGTGAGGCCTCCTGCCTGGCCTTCTCAGCCGGGGCGGATGATCCTTCTTCCGCCTTCTCCAGATCCCCGGCCTTCTTCAGCTTCTTTTCTGCCAGGGTGCAGTAGGCTGCTGCCAGGGCGGAGAGGGCATTTTGATGGCCGGGCCTGGTATGGCGGGTCAGCAGCCGGGCCGCCCTTTCCAGAGGCTCACGGGCAGCCTCAGGCTCGTTTTGCTCCAGAAAAGCCCTTCCCAGGTTGGAGAGCACAATTGCCTGGCTGGTGCTCTGCCCCTGCTGCTCGAAGAGGGAGAGGCTCTGGTGGTAGCGGCAGACTGCCTTATCCCATTCCCTGGCCGCGGCGGCCAGTCGGCCCATTCTGTCCAGGATCCAGGCAGTGCTCTTCTGGTCGCCGAGGGCCTCAAAGTCGGCCAGGCTCTTTTCGAAGTAGCGAGCGGCAAGATCCCTCTCGCCCATATCGGCATAGATCCGGCCAATGCTGCCCGTCATCTGGGCGGCACCCTGAAGGTCGGACGTCTCCTCGAAGGTCTTGAGGCTTTTATAGCAGTATTCAATAGCCCGATCCCAGTCGCCGGACCGGCGATAGGCCGATCCCAGGTTGCCCAGCACATGGGCCAGTCCGGCCTTATCTCCTTCACGGGAAAAGCAGTCGGCAGCCTGTTCGTAATAGTAGATGGCTCTCGCCGGATCTCCTTTGGCGGCATAGGCCCGCCCCAGGTTGTTCTGCAGCACCGGCTTCAATACTGGATCGGTGCACAGGGAGAGGGCCCGGTTGTAGGTGTTTGCCGCCAGAAGGGGATATCCGGCCCGCAAAATGATGTCGCCCATCCTTTTGATCTCATAAACATTCTCCAGCTTATCTGATAGTTGCCGGCAGGTCTCCTCGTCGATCCTGCCTTTTTTCATGCTTTCCAACAATGCTGCCACCAGGCTCTGGCAGGAGCCTTCAATGGATTTGATATTGATTTTTTGCAGCCCTTCTCCGCCTTTAGAAAATGACTCATAAATTTCCTGGAGAACTATCAATTGGTCCATGCAGTATAAGATAACTTATATCTTTATATAGTTTTTGAATATGCCGTTCGAATAGGCGATAGAACTTTTAAAAACGAAGTCTTTTATACCTTGGTCGTGAGTGCTTTTGGGAGATCCCCGATGGAGTTTACGGCACAGGAAAAATACGAATTCAAACGCCTTTTAGACGGCTTGAGGAGCAGGACGGGCAGGGGAACGGAGCTGATATCCCTCTACATTCCTCCCGACAAGCAGATCTCAGATGTCATGAGCCAACTGCGGGAGGAGTACGGCCAGGCAGCCAACATCAAGTCTCGCGTTACCAGACTGTCGGTGCAGGGCTCCCTGGAGTCGGCCATGTCCCGGCTCAAGCTGATTCCCAAGCCCCCAGCCAACGGCGTGGTCATATTCATAGGCAGTGTCGATGCCGGAGCCAATCGCACCGAGATGTACAGCGTGGCCCTGGAGCCGCCCGATCCCATCGTAACCTATCGCTATCATTGCGATTCTTCCTTTCTCCTCTCTCCCCTGGAAGAGATGCTGGCCGACAAAAAGACCTTCGGGCTGATAGTCATCGACCGCAGGGAGGCTGCCATCGGCGTCCTGAAGGGGAAGTATGTCGAGCCCCTCAAGCATCTGACTTCAACCGTCCCCGGAAAGCAGAGGAAAGGCGGCCAGTCCAGCCACCGCTTCCAGCAGCTCCGGCTCATAGCCATTCACGACTTCTATACCAGAGTGGGCGAGTCTGCCAATGATGCCTTCCTGCCCATCGACCCCAAAGACCTGGAGGGCATACTGGTGGGCGGCCCATCCCCCACCAAAGAGGAGTTTGTAGAGGGCGGCTTTTTGCATCACGAGCTGCAGAGGAAGGTCCTGGATGCTCTGGACGTCTCCTACACCGACGAGTCGGGGCTCTATGAGCTGGTGGATGCGGCTCAGGACAGGCTGCTGGACCTGGAGGTCACTCAGGACAAGCTGGTCATGCGCCGCTTCATGAAGGAGTTGGTGTCGGACAAGGGCCTGGCGGCATACGGAGAGAGTGAGGTCAGGCACAACCTGGAACTCGGTTCCGTAGAGGTCCTGCTCCTCTCTGAAGACCTGCGCCGGGTCAGGGCCAGGATCGAGTGCACCAACCGAAGCTGCGACTTCTCGGAGAACCAAACCCGCGCCTCATCGTCACCTCTGCCGGGCAACTGCCTGAAATGCGGCAGCGCTCTGACTGTGGCCGCCGAGGAAGACATAGTCTCCGACCTCTCCAAACTGGCCGACCGGAGCGGAGCAGAGGTTAAGATCATATCCACCGAGTTTGAGGAAGGGGCCCAGCTCTTCAAGGCCTTTGGAGGCATCGCCGCCATCCTCAGATACAAGACCAGTCATATCTAGGGGCGATGAGAACGATAGAGGTTTCCATTTGCTCATCGGTCCGGCCCACCGAGAAGGTGGACCGGGTCGTCTCTGCTGTCGAGAACATCTTTCCCGGACTGGTCATGGACATCCGCTCCGACAAAATCGAGGCCTACGGCGGGGCGGACGGACTGAAGACATTGCATGAGATGCTCCGCCGGCAGAGGATTCTCGATTCGGCGAGGTCGGTGATGCGGCGCGGCCTGGTGGGCGAGACCGTCTCTTTTCAGATATCCAAGCAGGCCGCCCTGATGGGAGTGGTCAGCTTTCCCCCGGAGGAGGAGCCCCTGGGATCTCTGCACATCCAGATCACAGGAGGGGAGATCGTCATCGACTGGCTGGCACCTAAAACCCTGGAAGGCGTGCCGGTGCAGGAGATCGACCTTCCCTCGGGCGACGCCAGCAGCCCTGACAGCGGGCAGGGAGAACAGAAGGACGGGCCGGGCGGTGATTAGCATTGTTTAGCTTCTCGTCAAGCAAGCTGGTGGACCGGCCCTTCGA
>Ga0116171_10001215_pt1 | contig 26024 bp, 16 predicted proteins | sample AD_JPNHW2_MetaG_FD_89798 | JGI IMG/M metagenome (GOLD analysis project Ga0116171, IMG submission 89798) | Active sludge microbial communities of municipal wastewater-treating anaerobic digesters from Japan - AD_JPNHW2_MetaG | ecosystem: Engineered > Bioreactor > Anaerobic > Digestate | place...
GAGCTCATAATGATTTTTCAAAAATTCAAGCTCATTTTCACTGAATTTGATCGATTTCATACGGAATTTTTTAGGTGGTTAATTTTGTAAAATTATAAACAAAAATAAATAAGTAATTTATTTTATTTAAAAAAATAAAAAATCTTTTCGAAATTTTACCTGAATGATACAACAGTAATCCCCGAACCACCATCTTCCAGCCGGGCATCTTTGACCATTTTTACATCTTTCTGTGATCTTAGGTAATCGCGTGTTACCTGCCTGAGTACACCGTTGCCCTTCCCGTGAAGAATTCTGACTTCTGGGATAGAGATCAGGATGGCATCATCAATGTATCGCTGTAAAGCCGACAATGCCTCATCCACCCTTTTACCGCGCAGATCAAGAGTCATTGAAAAATTGGTGACTTTTGACTGAAGGTCATCAATATAATTTTGAAACCGGTGCGGAACGGCTTTACTGCCAATAAATTCTGGCGCAAGATCAGAACTTTTTTCCTTTTGAACGGATAAAGTTTTTTCAGGACCGAGGATTCTGTTTTTTTCCACATTCAATTTTTCACGCGCAATTTTTGTCCTGTTCTTTTCCGCTTGTGACTCGCGAATTTCTTTTATGGTTTTTTCAATGATTTTATTTGATTCTGAAATAATCTTTTGAGCTTCATTTCTGGCATTTTCCAGTATATCATTTTTCTTTGAATCCAACTCTGAATTTAATTTTTCATATTTTTTTATCAATTCTGAAAGAAAATCATCGGCGATTTTAATGGTATCGGATTTTTTATCCAACTCTTTTTTTTCTACTTCCAGATTTTGTAATTCCCTGTCAAAATCAAGTTGCTTATTCCCCGTTTTTTTCCTTGCTTTGATGAGAACTTCTTCCGGGAATCCTATTTCTTTGGCAATTTCAAAGGCAAACGAACTGCCCGGTTTCCCTGTCAGCAATTGATACAGGGGTTTCATGTTCTTCAGGTCAAACAGCATGGAACCGTTAACAATGCCTTTTTCACGACCGGCAAGCAACTTCAGATTGGAATAGTGGGTCGTCACGATCCCGGTGCCTCCCTTTCGGTTCAGGACCTCCAGCGTTGCTTCTGCAATAGCCCCGCCCAGCGTAGGATCGGTTCCCGAACCGAGCTCATCAATTAAAAAAAGCGTATTCCGGTCGGTGTTCTCTAAAAAAAACTTAAGATTTTTGAGTTTTAAAGTATAGGTGCTGAGATCATTATCGATGGATTGTTCATCTCCGATATCAATGAAAATATTTTTATAAACCAGAAACTCCGAATCATCACCTGCTGAAGGTAATAAGCCGCACTGAAGCATATATTGCAACAGCCCGACGGTCTTTAAACAAACAGATTTTCCACCGGCGTTCGGGCCGGAGATCACCAGAATACGCCGCTCATTATCAAAGGAAATATGCAGCGGAACAATTTTCCGCCCCTGACTGGTCAAATGATGTTCTAAAAGGGGATGACGCGCTGCAAACAACCGGAATCCATTTGCGTTACCTGATGTTACAGAACCGGAATCCACCAGCTGTTCATCAGTTACCTCCCTGATCCCGGACTCATAAGGAAGACCCGTGTTATCCGTAGTTTCCGGGTCTTTTTTTGGCGCGATGGGGTTCTCAGAAATCACCGGCATTACCCCGTTGATCTCAACAGCCCAGCGCGCTTTGGCCCGGATCAGATCAATCTGTCCCAAAAACTGATAGTCACGGAGCAGATCGTCAATAAAGGGTCTCAAAAAATCGGCGAAATGGGTAAGGATTTTTATTATTTCCCTTCGTTCAGCATATTCCAGCTCCCTGATTTCATTATTGGTTTCAAAGATCTCGGCAGGTTCAATAAATACAGTCTGACCACTTGATGATTCATCATGCACAAATCCGTTGATCTTTCGTTTATGGCTACTGATCATCGGAATGACAAGGCGGCCGTTTCGAATGGTCACTTCGGCATCCTCGGGGGTCCATCCTTGTTGACGGGCTATCTTAAAGCTTTGCATCACCCTGCGTTCAACCGAAGCGAGTTTCTCCTTTTTTTCACGTCTGATTTTCTGTAATTCCGGTGAAGCAGAATCGCGGATTTCGGATTTTTCATTCAGAATGCGATCGATATAGGAAACAACGAGGTATTCGTTGCTCACTTTTTTTTCGCCGGTTTGAAAGCCGGGTAATTCAACGGGTACCAGTTTGAAAAGGTAGGGAAAACGCTCACTCCTGCTGTTGAGAAATTCTTTGATACTACCGATGGTTTTCAATGATACCCTGAGCTCTGCAAGGGGATCGATTTCGATATAGGTGCCCTGAATACGGATACGGAGTAGTTCCGGGATCAGATCAAAAAAATCCTGAGAAGGGAAATGTTCTTCAAACATAAGGATCGACTTCATTTCGGAAGTCTCTGAAAGCCACGTGTAAATCTCATTCCGGTTGGATGAAAAACTGATGCGGTTTACACCCTGACGGCCTAAAGGCGATAGGCAATAGCTTATTAGCTTCTGCCGAATCTGATCAAAACCAAGCTTTTGCTCAAATATGGATGGATATAACATAGGGTGCAAAAATAGAAAAATTCAGGGTCAATGAATGGGAATTTCGCTTGGCATCTTAATTGAAAATGTGTATTTTTGCACTTTGTTATAAAATTAACAAATGCGAAATCAAATATTTTAAAATCAATATATTATGAACAAAACAAAAAAGTTTTTATCGTGTGATGGCAATCAGGCTGCATCCCATATGGCCTACATGTTCAGTGAGGTTGCTGCCATTTATCCCATCACGCCATCATCGAACATGGCTGAGAATGTGGATGAGTGGGCTGCGCATGGCAGAAAGAATATTTTCGGAGATGAGGTAAAGGTGGTGGAGATGCAATCTGAAGCAGGTGCCGCCGGAGCCGTTCATGGCTCACTTCAGGCCGGAACCCTGACCACGACGTTTACTGCTTCACAAGGGCTCTTGTTGATGATTCCGAACATGTATAAACTCGCCGGTGAACTTCTGCCGGGTGTTTTTCATGTAAGCGCCCGCACAGTCGCCGCCCATGCCCTTTCAATATTCGGTGACCACAGTGATGTTTATGCAACACGTCAGACTGGTTTTGCAATGCTTGCAACCGGTTCTGTTCAGGAAGTGATGGATTTGGCAGGAATCGCGCATCTTTCAGCGATCAAATTGCGTCTTCCCTTCCTTCATTTCTTTGATGGTTTCAGAACCTCCCACGAAATCCAGAAAGTAGAGGTGTTTGATACAGAGGATATGGTGAAACTCCTTGACTGGAAAGCGCTCCAGGAATTTCGTGACAGGGCTTTGAATCCTGAACATCCTGTTACCCGTGGAACAGCGCAGAATCCGGATATTTTCTTCCAGGCAAAAGAGGCTGTTAACCGGTTTTATGAGCCTGTTGCAGATGTGGTGGATGCCTATATGCAGGAGATCACAAAACTGACCGGCAGGGAATATCATCCATTCACTTTTTATGGTGATCCCGAAGCCGAAAATATTATCGTAGCCATGGGTTCTGTTACCGATACTACTAAGGAGGTTGTTGATTACCTGGTTGCAAGGGGTGAAAAAGTGGGTTTGATTTCGGTACACCTGTATCGTCCCTTCTCTGAAAAATATTTCTTCAATGTGTTGCCCAAAACGGTCAAACGGATCTGTGTCCTTGACCGTACCAAAGAACCCGGAGCTAATGGCGACCCACTCTACCTGGATGTCAGGGATATTTTTTATGATCGTTCCGACCGGCCGATTATTATTGCAGGTCGTTACGGACTCAGTTCAAAGGATACAACTCCGGCACAGATCATCTCCGTTTTCAATAACCTGAAAGCAAAAGAGCCCAAGAATCATTTCACAGTCGGAATAATCGACGATGTGACATTCCACTCACTGCCGCTGCTGCCCGAGATCGACATCGCACCGGCCGGAACCTACTCAGCAAAATTTTATGGTATTGGATCAGATGGCACAGTCGGCGCAAACAAGAATTCCATTAAAATTATCGGTGATAACACCGACAAATATGCACAGGCTTATTTTGCCTATGATTCAAAGAAATCAGGTGGCGTTACCGTTTCGCATCTTCGTTTTGGCGACAGTCCGATCCGTTCACCGTACCTGGTCATTACGCCTGACTTTGTTGCATGTCATGTTCCTGCCTATCTTGAAAAGTATGATATGCTGAAGGGGCTTAAAGATGGTGGAACTTTTCTGCTCAACTCGATCTGGGATGCTGAAGAAACCAAGCGCAGGCTGCCCGATCATATAAAACGATACCTGGCCGACCATAAAATCAACTTTTATATCATCGACGCCACGAAGATAGCGGATGAGATCGGCCTCGGGAACAGGACTAATTCCATCATGCAAAGCGCATTCTTCAAGGTTTCACAGGTTATTCCATTCGATAAGGCAGTAACCGATATGAAGAAGGCCGTCTATAAAACATATGGCAGAAAAGGAGAAGATATAGTCAATATGAACTATGCTGCCATTGACCGGGGGGGGGAACTGACTAAAATTGAAATTCCTGCCGAATGGGCAAATGCTGATCCGACACCTGCCACATCCGAATCGAAGAATTCTTTCGTGAAAAACGTTTTTGATCCGGTTAGTGCAATGAACGGAGACGATATTCCGGTAAGTGCATTTGTCGGCCGTGAAGACGGAACCTTCCCGAGCGGAATGACCCAACTGGAAAAAAGAGGTATCGCCGTCAACGTTCCAATGTGGATCCCTTCAAACTGTATTCAATGCAACCAATGTGCATACGTTTGTCCTCATGCCGCCATCCGACCCTTCCTTCTGAATGAAAAGGAGAGACAAAATGCACCGGCTGAAATGATGAGCCTGAAAGCAGTAGGTAAAGAACTTACCGGGCTGGAATTCCGTATTCAGGTCAGCACCCTTGATTGCACGGGTTGCGGGAATTGCATCGATGTATGTCCGGCAAAAACAAAAGCCCTTGAATTCCGTGATCTCGGATCACAGCTGCCCGAGATGAAAAATTGGGATTATCTGACCGGCAGTGTAACCTATAAAACAGATATCATCGACCGGTTCAAAACTTTTAAAAACAGTCAGTTCGCCCAGCCTTTATTTGAATTCTCCGGAGCTTGTGCTGGTTGTGGTGAAACTCCCTATATCAAATTACTTACCCAGCTTTTCGGCGAAAGAATGATCATCTCCAACGCCACGGGTTGTTCTTCAATTTATGGAGGCACTGCCCCGTTTACACCGTATCGTGCAAATATGGAAGGTCATGGTCCGGCATGGGCCAACTCACTCTTTGAAGATAACGCGGAATACGGATATGGAATGGCAGTCGGTATTACTCAGCTCCGCAAAAGGATCGCTGAAAAGATGCGCGCAGCTATAAAGGAAAATTTAATGGCTGCCGACACGCTTGAATCGATGAAAGAGTGGATCGACGGAATGTACGATCCCGAAGCCTCCAAAAAAGCTGCACAGAAACTGATCAGTTTACTCCCGAAAGAGACACACCAACTTGCAGCAGATATCATGGCCCTGAGGAAGTATCTGGTTAAAAAGTCCATTTGGATCATTGGTGGAGATGGTTGGGCTTACGATATCGGATACGGGGGACTGGATCACGTCATTGCCTCCGGCGAAGATATTAACATTTTAGTACTGGATACGGAGGTCTATTCCAATACGGGTGGACAATCCTCGAAATCGACCCCGATCGGTGCTGTTGCTAAATTTGCTGCTTCCGGAAAAAAAGTACGGAAAAAAGATCTGGGAGCCATGGCCATGACCTATGGATATGTGTACGTTTCACAGGTGGCAATGGGAGCCAATAACAGCCAGCTTTTCAGGGCTGTAAAAGAAGCTGAAGCTTACCACGGTCCTTCCCTTATCATTGCATATTCCCCCTGTATCAATCACGGTCTGCGTTCGGGTATGGGAAAAGCTGAAGAGGAAATGGATCGCGCCGTCGCAGCCGGATACTGGCAACTGTACCGGTACAATCCCATCAACGGCCAAGAGGGTAAGAATCCCTTTATCCTTGATTCCAAAGAACCGGATTGGACTAAGTTTCAGGAGTTCCTGAACAATGAAGTTCGGTATACTTCCTTACAGAAAATGTTCCCTGAAGAAGCAACGGAATTGTTTAAGGCTGCTGAAGAGAGCGCTCGCTGGCGGTACAATAACTACCGGAGGCTTATGGAAACGAAGTATGAAAATTAAAACTTCTGCATCCTGCAGGGGATGACTTTTTTGAGATTTGTTTGAAAGAAAAGCAGGGGATCTGGCATCTCCTGCTTTTTTTATACCTGTTCACTTTTTTTTCATCCATAAACAAATTTGTATATTTGTCAGGACTAATTCTAAAGAACATATTATATGGCTGATCTGAAAACAAAGTATATGGGGCTCCAGTTAAAAAATCCTGTCATAGTCGGAGCAAGCAATCTGGTGAAAGATATTGATAACTGTAAAAGAATGGAAGAAGCCGGGGCTGCTGCAATAGTTTATAAAACCCTGTTCGAAGAACAGATCGAACTGGAACGGCTGCAGTTGAACGAGGAATTAAATCAATACAATGAGCGGCATGCTGAAATGATAAGCCTCTTCCCCGACATAAGCCATGCAGGGCCAAGGGAACATCTGAACCATCTGAAAAAAGTCGTCAACGCGGTTAACATACCGGTCATTGCCAGTTTAAACTGTACCTTTTCCGATACTTGGGTTGACTATGCCCGGCAAATGGAAAATACAGGGATCAACGCGATAGAATTGAATTTTTATGCTATCCCGGGTGATTTTAAACGTGAAGGACGGGTCATTGTTAATGAACAACTGGATATAATCAACGAGGTTAAAAAGAATTTGAAAATACCGGTAAGCGTCAAATTGAGTCCATTCTACACGAATGTATTGATGGTAATCCAAAACATGTATTACGCCGGAGTTGATGGCTTTGTTCTTTTTAACAGACTCTTCCAGCCCGACATTGATGTCGATAAGGAAGAACATCATTTCCCGTATAACCTGAGCCATGAAGAGGATTGCAGGCTGCCTTTGAGATATATCGGGTTGCTCTTTGGTGAGATCAGGGGTTCTCTCTGTGCTAATACTGGAATTTTCTCGGGCAAAGATGTAGCGAAAATGATTCTTGCCGGGGCTGATGCCGTACAGGTTGTAAGTGCCATTTACAAGCACGGCATCAGATACATTTCCGAAATGATCACTGAGCTGAATGATTGGATGGATGGGAAAAAATACGCTACGGTTGATACCTTCAAAGGGAAATTATCGAAGAAGCATCAGAAAGATCCTTTCTCTTACAAAAGAGCTCAGTACATTGATATTTTGATGAAATCGGAAGAGATTTTTAAGATTTATCCACCGAGATAGGCGGTTAATCTGGTCAGTGAATCTCGATCTGGTAGAGCATCCTGGCCTGAATCCCTTTCATCTCCTTTATGTCCATATAATACCTGTACAGCCGGTAATCATCTCCCAGCGCTTGCTGAAGACGCGTGGTGGGATCATTCCCGGTTATCTGGTTGATCAGTTCTTCAAACCACTCTTTTTGTTCAGGGAGCGACCAGATCCGGTAATCTTTGACACTGGCCAGTTCGGCAGCCAATTCGATGGCCCTGGTAAGCCCTCCGAATTCATCAACCAATCCCAGGGTCTTCGCATCCGTACCACTCCAAACCCTGCCTTGTCCGATGCTGTCGACCCGTGCTACTTCCAGGTTTCTTCCCGCAGCCACTTTGCCCGTAAATACTTCATAAATATGGTCCACGTCGCGCTGGATCTTTTTGGTCTGGTAGGGTGACAAAGGTTTGGTAACGGGAATGTAGTCTCCATTCTTATTGGTCATTGCCCAGTCGAAAGTGATCCCCAATTTTTTCGAGAACAGGCCTTCAAAATTTGGAACAACACCAAAAACGCCAATGGATCCTGTGATGGTCGTGGGATCCGATACGATCTTTGAGGCAGCACAAGCAATGTAATATCCCCCGCTTGCAGCGACGTCACCCAAAGAGGCAACTACCGGCTTAGTCTTTCGTGCCAGGTCAATTTCCCTCCAGATCACATCACTCGCCAGGGCACTTCCACCTCCTGAATTGATTCTGAAAACAATAGCCTTTACTTTATCGTCTTCACGGGCTTTCCGGATCGCCTTTGAGATCCGCTCCGATCCTATTGACTGATCATCTCCTTCACCGCCTGCAATGGAACCTATGGCATAAATCACAGCTATCTTTTCTTTACCTGCCGGATTCTTTTTGGGATCTGAAACATTTTCATATTTCTCCAGTGAAACAGTCAGAAGTTTATTTTTCTTATCAAGATTCAGCTTCTTTTTCATCTCTTTGATCAGTTCATCTTTATAGACAAGTTGATCAACCAATTTATATTTCAAAGCATCGCCGGCAGTTTCAATCTTCAGGCTGTCGGCGATATTCATCGCTTCCTGCCTGCTGATCTTCCTTGTTTCTGAAATGCCCGATAACATGTGATCCCAAATGTCAGTAATTAACTCAGTGATCTGTTCCCGGTTCTCTTTGCTCATTTTATCGAGGAATAAGGGTTCCGTTGCAGCTTTAAATTTGCCATGACGGATGACCTGCATCCGGATATCCAGCTTTTCAAGCAAACCTTTGATAAATACCATTTCTGAGGCCAGACCTTTGAAATCAATCCCTCCTTCAGGATTTAAAAATATCCTGTCGGCGCTGGTGGCAAGGTAATAGGCGGTTTGTGAATAATATTCGCTATATGCCCAGATAAATTTTCCCGAGGTCTTGAAATCAAACAGCGCTTCCCGAATCTCATCCAGCGTGGAAATATCGGCATTAATAGTTGTAAGGTCAAGATAAATACCGGAAATATTCTCATCCCGCTTTGCTTTGTTGAGATTTTCCAAAAACACATCAAGTCCGGTCATTTTTTCAGGACCCGAAAAATTCATCATAAAGTTCATTTTTGGAGCGCGGTCGATAATGGGTTTATCAAACCGCAGGTGCAATATGGTGTTTTTAGAAATAACGGTCTCATCGCTCGAAGCCGAGGCAATTATTACCGCAAGAATTCCGAAACTGATCAGAAAAGCAATGATCATCAGAATAACCGTGCCAAGCATACTGGCAAACATGAACTTAAAAAAGTCTTTCATGGGATTATTTTTTTAATAAACAAATGTAACCATTAATTTATACTTTGATGCAGGTGTATGGATCAGGTTACAGTTTGTTTTTCCATTGCGATTTTCAACAACCCTTTGTGAATAATAAAATCCGGTATGCCTGGCATGATAACTGAATTCAGCGTATCATTGTCCGGTAATTTAACCCTGGTGAAATTTCTTCTGAGTTTTACGCTATGCTGCATTCTCCTGCTTTCACTGGGGGTGGTCCTGGCAGGTGACTTCAAAAAAGAGCATGGTACTCCGGTGGTGTCGGTTCCTGATAATGATTCGAAAATCCTGCTCAGAAAAGTTGACCGGATCATCAACAATGCTGAAAAAATCTCTGGAAAATATCCTAAACCAGCATCGGCCGGGTCCAAAAACTCCATTTCCAAAAAGAGCAATCCGGCCGGAAAGGTTTCTTCTTCCATTCCATCCGGGATAAAATCGTACTTTATTATGAATAAAGGATCAGGGTCACGCGAACAGATCGTGAGGTTCATCCTTAAAAACAATACGCTTGCTGATCAGTCATATGTTTTTAGGCTTGTAAATGCATACCTGATCGAAAGTAAAAGAGAAGGCGTCAACCATGATATTGCAGTTTGTCAGATGTGCCTCGAAACAGGATTTCTTAAATTTTCAGGATCAGTAAGTCATTATCAGAATAATTTTTGCGGTCTGGGAGCAACCGATCCATGGTCGGCCGGAGATTCGTTCCGCAATATGGAGGAAGGAGTCAGAGCCCATATTCAACACCTTAAGGCTTATGCAAGTAAAGAACCCATTGTGCCTCCTTATGTGGATCCCAGACTTGCTCATGTAAAAAGGGGAAGCGCTCAGACCATTCATGATTTAACGGGACGATGGGCTTCGGATCCCGGTTATGGGGATAAAATCGAAGGGCTTTTAAAACAACTGCATTCACAATGATTTTTTGATGAAAAACATTTTTTTGCTGTTGGGGAGCAACCGGGGTGACCGGTTCGCCTCGCTTCTGAAGGCAAAAGAAATGATAGCTTCCGAAGCAGGAACAATTGTCGCCTGCTCTTCGGTTTATGAAACGGAACCCTGGGGATTTTCAGACCCGGTGAAATTTTTAAACCAGGTTCTTGAAATCGATTCGAATCTGGAGCCAGCACCCCTCCTGGAAGTTCTTTTATGTCTGGAAAAAAAACTAGGCAGAATACGTAAGCAGGAAACCGCTTGCCAGACAGGCTGTTTGACAGACATTCCGCTTGACGGCCTGACATTTTCAACGGAGCCACTCAGCGGACCATCATCGGCAATCATGGCTGATCCGGATTCTCCGGCTCAACGGCCGGGTTCGTACACCGCAAGGACCATTGATATTGATCTGTTGTTTTATGGACACCGGCTTATTTTTACCGAAGAACTCATGGTCCCGCACCCCAGAATGCATGAGCGGTTATTTACCCTCATACCCCTCTGTGAAATAGCTCCCGATTTCATACATCCTGTATTAAAAAAAAGTATCCGGGATCTGGTACGGATGTGTACAGACCGGAACCAGGTAATCCGCATTTAAAGAAATAGTTCTACTTTTGAAGCTCAAAGTGATTTTACGTGCGAGCCATTAACAATTGACTTCCCGCTGTTCATGTACCGTTATATCGTTATCGAAGGGAATATCGGAGCCGGAAAAACATCTCTGGCAACGATGATGGCACAGGAATACAACGCCCGACTTCTTTTGGAACAGTTTGAGGAAAATTCCTTCCTTCCGAAGTTTTACGAGGATCCGGTGCGTTACGCATTTCCACTGGAATTGTCATTCCTGGCCGACCGATACCAACAATTAAAGACTCAGTTTCAGGCCTCTGACCTTTTTTGTCCCTTCACCATCGCAGACTATTTTATTTTCAAATCGCTCATTTTTGCAAGCAGGAACCTCGAGTCAATGGAATTCGGATTGTATAGTAAACTTTTTACCATTGTCAGTTCGGTAGTCCCCAAGCCCGATCTTATTGTTTATCTGTACCTCGATCTGAAGAACCTGAAAAGAAACATTGAGAAACGGGGACGGTCATATGAGCAGAACATTCAATATGACTATCTTGATAAAATCCAGCAAGGCTATCTTGAATTTCTTAAACAGCAGCAGGACTTAAGGATACTTCTGGTCGACACAAACGCGATTGATTTTGTCAGTAAACCCGAGGACTATCGGTGGATCCGCGACATAATCATCGAGGAATATCCTTTAGGTATCAGCCGTCTCTCCCGCGAAGTCTGAAGTTTCAAAAAAAAAGCCGCCCTTGATGAGCGGCTTTTAAACTTCAGTTTACAGAATTATTTCACAATATTCAGGAATTCAGGAGTGTTGGCATAGGTGTAGAATTCACGATCACCCCTTGCCTGTGCTTTGAGATCAGCGTTTTTACAAGCCTTGGTAAGATATTCATACAGGGCTTTTGTATTGTTGCTGCGTGCTGCGGTAATTGCCAGCAGGTAATTTGTTTCAGGTGAATCGGGAGCGCATTTCAGCGTTGTTTCAGCTGCTGAAGTGTTCCCCGATACCAACTGTGCAAGACCCAGGTTGTAGGTGCATTTCGAATTTCCAAGGAGTGAAAGAGCTTTTTGGTAATCACCTTTCGGGATTAGCTGAACTCCCTGGTTATAATTGGTATTTTCACCCAGTTGGGCTGCTTTCTTGAATTGTGCTTCTGCTTTCTTGAGGTCTTTCTGTTTTGCAGCGACCACACCGATGTTATTTTCAATCATCCCGTTATTTGGCATGGCGGCCTGTGCTTTCACCAGGAGTTCATTGGCGCGGCCAAGGTTTCCTTTTGCAATCTGTGCAACTGCATCATTATTCAGGATTTTCCAATTGTTCGGGAATTGCTTTACAGCATTTTCAAGGATGGTTACCTTGACATTATTATCGGTTGCCAATGTAGCGGCATACAATAATTCTTCAGCCTTCAGCTTTTCAGGATTTGAAGATGCATATTGAAGGAGTTCAGCATCGGTGAAACGCGGTTCATAAAGATTGGCGGTGATTTCACAACGGCGCAGAGCGGGAAGAAGATCTTTTTCGATTTCAGGATAGATCAGGATCATATTTCTGATTTCCTGTTCTTTCTTGTTGGCATCGGCATTGGAATTGATGACATTCAGAATTTTGTCCTTGTCTTTCAGGTTGGAGCTCTGGACATTTTTGAGGAATCCGTTCCAATCGGGACCGTGATGCTGAAGTGTCATGTTTACATCTTTGCCTGCAGCTTCAATGGCAGCCTTTACGGCTTTCTTGTCCTTGTTGTCTTTGTTGGCTTCCTTTGCCCATTCCTGGTACTGTTTAATCATCCATGAGTGACCAGTTTTAGAACGGTTTTCGGAAAGGCCGGCATTGAAGGTTTCTTCACCCTCGGGAGATGCGTAGCCATTGAAGGCAATTTCTTTGATTTTCCAACCCTGCTTGATGAAAGCATTCAGTTCAACAAGCTTGTTTTTAGCATCATCGGTTTTATTGATACCGTATTTGAGGTCGAGATCATATTTGTTCTTCTTGAAATAGATAACCCCTCCTTTTGAAACGATCACCTCTTTCTGGTATCCGTGATCAGCAATAAGGGTCAGCTCATCATGCTGGATCCTTGTCGGAGTGTAAATGATTCCGGGTGCAAGGTCGCGTTTGGGAAGATCGATGAATTTGGCTTTTACTTTAATTTCATCTTTCTTCAGCAGGACTTTTTCTTTAGCTTCGTAGATAACGGGAGCAACAGTTAACATAGAAGTGTTCATCTCCGGTTTGTACGGGAAAACGCAGGTGTAGGTAAATGAACCACCTTCTTTGTAACGGATCATTGTTCCCTGGCCTGTGAGTTTTTCACCATACAAATGGGTTGCACAGGGCATTTCATATTGCCCGCCATTGTAGGTAAGCACCGGTTGAAAATACATAGCGGCAGTCGGGCAGAAATACTTCGGGGGTACGGTACCCTTAACAGTGACCATTACCGAATCGCCTTTTTCCGTTAAAACGGCAGGGGAGGTTTCGTACTTGACAAGGTCATAAAGCTTTGCCATGTTCTTGAGGTCGCAACCACCGGTGAATTTATAAGTAAGGCCAAGATTAACGCCGCTGTACATATCGTTAATAACCTGCTTTTCACCACCTTCTGTGAGATCGAGGACATCGCTGCCTCTCCATCTCCAGAGAATTTCAGGATTAATAGACCAATGTTTACTCAGATTGAAGTCGAAACCAATCCCTGCAACAACTTTAAAATCCATATTCCAGCCACCGATACCGCCGTTATTGCCGTACCCATTATTGTCGGTGCCCTTGTGACTGGGATAACCCAGGTACCCGATGACAACATTGGGAACGCCGTTGGTTTCTTTGACCCCTTGAGTATGATCAAGTCCGATACCAGCAACCAGGTAGGATGAGAAAAACCTTTCGGGTTTATAGCCCATGATCCAGTTCACCCAATTGATTGTGGCTTCCAGGTCGGCTTCAATAACCCAGGATTTGAAATTCTGGGAAACCTGGTAATTGTTTTTCTCGTTCGCTTCTTTGGCTTTTGGCAAAAACTTATTGTCAACAGAAGCCTTCAAAGGAACCCAGCCGCCTCTCAGACGTGCGCCGATAACCCTTGAAAATTGTCTGGTGAAGGAGGCGCCGGCACCAAACATCCATTGATCGTTTAACAGTAAATTCTTGGAGAGATCACCGTTGAACTGATCCATAGCTCCATAAGCAGTAATTGCCCAATATTTGTAAGTCGACAATTTTTCACACTTTGAAACTTTTGATTTCTCAGTTTTTTCTGCCTCTTTTTTCGAAGCTTCCGGCTTCTGAGTTTGTGCAGTTGATGCGAAAGGCACAACCAGCATCAAAAAGACGATTACTGTTTTCGCCAGGGATTGATAAAGTTTTTTCATAAGAAGGAATTTAATTGATGCGTTATTTGAATTTTGTTTACTGATTTAGCAAATATAATACATTACCGTTAAGAATTCAATAGCATTACAGAATCAAAATAAACAAATTAATGTTTATTATTTATATCATTGAAAAACAATGTATTAAAATAATAATATGTCATTTTAGCGTGTAAAGGTAAAAAAATTGAATCAAAAGTAACAAATATTTTTCTTTAATCAATTACTCATTATACGGGAAGCCCGGGTCAGGGTTTCAAATATTTAAAAAAATTCGATCTTTTTGGAAAAATCCCAAATCACAATCCCGACGGTGACAGCAATATTCAAAGAGTGCTTGGTACCGAACTGAGGAATCTCTATGCAATGATCCGAGAGTTTTAAAGCGTCATCTCCGATTCCATTCACTTCATTGCCAAAGACCAGGGCGGCTTTGAGCCCCCTAACAGGATGGAAATCCGAAAGTAATGTACTGTTATGGGTCTGCTCCACGGCAATGATGGTATACCCCTCAGCTTTCAAGTCATGAATGGCTTCAGCCGCGGTCGTATGGTAACTCCATTGAACCGACTCAGTGGCTCCCAGGGCTGTTTTATTTATTTCCCGATGCGGAGGGGTCGCCGTAATTCCGCACAAAAAAATTCCCGATAACCTGAAGGCGTCTGCAGTCCGGAAAATACTTCCCACATTGTTCTGACTCCGGATATTATCCAGTACCAAAACAATGGGAGATTTTGTGCTTGCCTTGAATTCCTCAGGAGTCAGGCGGTTCAGTTCATTCATTGTACGTTTTGAAAACATAGATCCTTATAGTCAGTACGGATGCAAATGTACTTTTATATTTAGTTATCAACAAAATCCGGAAATCCGGACGGTGGTTTGTAATTTTGTTTCCTGAACTTTTGTATTTCCGATACTTGAATCCAACATAGCATTAGCCATTCCATTTATTTATGCCCCGTACAAAAGAAATCGCCGATACGCCCCTTATGAAGCAATATAGTGCGATCAAGGCTAAATATCCTGATGCACTGTTGTTGTTCCGGGTCGGTGATTTCTATGAAACTTTTGGCGAGGACGCCATTAAAGCTTCCAACATCCTAGGAATTGTTCTTACCAGGAGATCCAACGGGGCAGCGGCTAATCTGGAACTGGCAGGATTTCCGCATCATTCCCTCGACCTTTATCTGCCGAAACTCGTTAAAGCCGGCTTACGTGTTGCTATCTGCGATCAACTCGAAGATCCGAAACTGGCCAAAACCATTGTTAAACGTGGAGTGACCGAATTGGTTACACCCGGGGTTTCTTATCACGACAAGGTTCTGGAACAACGCGAAAATAACTTTCTGGCCAGTGTGCATTTGGATTCCAAGACTTCTGGAATTTCATTCCTCGATATATCAACCGGTGAATTTTACCTGGCACAGGGTGGAACAGAATATATCGATAAACTCCTGCAGAGCTTTCGACCCAGTGAGGTGATCGTCCAAAAACATAAGAGGAACGAATTTACGGAACTTTTCGGCGGGAAATTTTACCTGTCGACCTTTGATGACTGGGTCTTTACCATTGATTTTGCAATGGAGAGCCTCCTGAAACAATTCGGCACTACATCCCTGAAGGGATTCGGGGTCGAAAATTTTGACAAGGGAATCATTGCAGCGGGAGCAACGCTACATTACCTCGCTGAAACCCAGCATGACCGCATTCAGCATATTTCGCGGATCAACCGTATTGAAGAGGATCACTATGTTTGGCTCGACAGGTTCACAATCAGAAATCTGGAATTGCTCGAGAGTTTTAATGAATCAGCTAAAACATTACTCCAGGTTTTGGATCAGACCATTTCACCGATGGGATCAAGACTTCTTCGCCGATGGATAATCCTGCCACTTAAGAACCGTCACCCTGTTGAGGAACGTCTCGATGCCGTCGAATTCTTTACAAAGCATTCGGAGATTACCGATCAGATGCAGAAACATTTTCAGCATATCGGTGATCTGGAAAGGCTGATATCCAAAGTGGCCATTGCGAGGATCAACCCCCGCGAGATGATCTACCTGAAAAAGGCAATGGATTCGATCGAAGCGGTTAAAGGGATTTGTGAAAATTCGGGAAATGAGGGGCTGAAAAAAATCGGCGAACAACTTTCACTCTGCAACCTGATGCGTGAACGCATCGATCAAATCGTCAATCCCGATCCTCCGGCATTGGCTATCAAAGGAAATATCATCCGGAGAGGAGTGAACAGCGAACTCGACGAACTTCAGGAAATGTCGGTATCAGGAAAAGACTACCTGGTCCAGATTCAGCAAAGGGAAACAGAACGGACCGGTATCTCCTCGCTCAAAATAGGGTATACCAATGTTTTCGGATACTATCTGGAAGTTACAAACACCCATAAAGAAAAAGTCCCGGGCGACTGGCAACGGAAGCAGACCCTCGTTAATGCAGAGCGTTATATCACGCCTGAGCTGAAAATGTACGAGGAAAAAATCCTGCATGCCGAAGAGCGGATGCTGGAAATTGAATTGCAGATTTATAATGATCTGATCATTTTCCTGAACGATTATATCAAGCCTGTACAGCTCAATGCCTCACTGATTGCCCGGCTCGATGTCCTTGTGGCTTTTGCTGCCGATGCCCTCAAATATTCCTATACACGCCCGATACTCAACGACGGGCTTGTTATTGACATTAAGAACGGAAGGCATCCTGTGATAGAACAACAGATGAAACCGGGTGAGTGTTACATAGCCAACGATGTATACCTGGATGACCATTCCCAGCAGATCATCATACTTACCGGTCCGAACATGTCGGGAAAATCTGCGCTACTGCGTCAAACCGCGCTGATTGTTCTGATGGCACAAATGGGCTGCTTTGTACCAGCCGACCGTGCTGAGCTTGGAATGACCGACAAGATCTTTACCCGCGTGGGATCATCCGACAACATTTCATCGGGCGAATCGACCTTTATGGTTGAGATGAATGAGACCTCCAGTATTTTGAACAACATATCCAACCGGAGTCTTATCCTGCTGGATGAAATCGGCAGGGGAACCAGTACCTACGATGGTATAAGCATCGCCTGGGCAATTGCCGAATTCCTGCATCAACACCCGATTTTCCGGCCAAAAGTACTTTTTGCGACCCACTATCATGAATTGAATGAAATGGCAGCCCGGATGATCCGGATAAAAAACTTTCATGTTGCCGTTCGGGAAATTCAGAACAAGATCATTTTTCTAAGAAAGCTCCAGCCCGGCGGCAGTGAACACAGTTTTGGCATTCATGTCGCCCGTATGGCCGGGATGCCCCATTCGGTACTGGAAAGAGCAGGTGAACTGTTATTGCAACTGGAAGAGGCTCATGATGCCGAAGAACTGGGTTGGCATGAAAATGAACATGAAGCCAACGGCTCGCAGTTATCACCGGTAGGCCGACAGGAACAACCTTCGGAGGAACATGTCAGTCCGGACGGCAATTCTGTTCAATTGGCATTCGAAAAGGAATTGAAAAAAAAACGGACGCTTACCAGCAGAAAGTTGTCTTCTTCTACCCGTGGCGGATATCAACTTAGCTTCATTCAACTCGATGATCCATTATTACAGAAAATCAAAGAGGATATTCTGAATACAGAGATCAATACGCTTACACCTGTTGAAGCTTTGATGAAGCTGAATGAGATCAAAAAATTACTCGAAAAGAATTGAGTTGTTGATTTTTTTTTTAAATTTGCAACCACATTTCAACTCCATGCGAAAGTAGCTCAGCTGGTAGAGCATAACCTTGCCAAGGTTAGGGTCGCGGGTCCGAATCCCGTCTTTCGCTCCAAAACAGCCCTCCCTCCAGAGGGTTTTTTTTCTCACACGTTCACACCCACACTCCCTTCGCCCTGGTGGTGGAACTGGTAGACACGCAGGACTTAAAATCCTGTGACCATTGCGGTCGTGCGGGTTCAAGTCCCGCCCGGGGTACAATACCAACAATTTATAAACCTGTAAATTAATCGTTTACAGGTTTTTTTGTTTTTTTCGGTGGACGGAGAGGGGACGCTAAAACCGGTTATAAACCTGTAAATAAAAAAGGCGGTGCGGTGATACATCCCTGAATTGTCAAACGAAATAGCATTAGCAATCGGGTCGGGAATATTTTAATGTAACTTTAGCATGATATTTTCGTTTCGATGACCACAGCCGGGATTCAAAAGTACATTTGTCTGTTGGGGGCCTGTCTGCTCTTGTTGTCCGTAGATCACTGCATTGCTAAGGATCATGTCCCGGTTTTCAGGAAACTGAATTCTGGTACCAAAGCGCCCATCCGGACACTCTGCCTTACCGACGGCTCCTGTACCTATTTTCTAAGCGATAAATTGTTTACAAGGTACGGATCTGTCTGGGAAAAAATCCCACTCCCCGTGCTCGCGCAAATAGATCTGATCGTTCCTTTTAAACGAAATGATTTTTGGTTCGTTGTTAACACCCCACTTAATTCATCGGAGCTTTATCATGTCTCAGGTGAGATCACAGAGAAGATAAACTCACCCTTTGCCAATGAGATCAGGTCAATTTTTTTTCCGAACCCTGATTTCGGAATTTTTGCGGGATGGGGAGAACTCGAGGTATATTGTAAGGGAAAATTTAAAACGCTTCCGGCACCCCCTTCATCCCTTGCTATTTCGAAAATATTTGGTTTGAATGAAGACAGGATTTGGTTGTTAAGCGATCTGCATGAACTGTTCCTATTGGATAATAAAGTTATCTCACGGCTACTTGAAAAAGAGGAGGTAAGGGATTTTTATTTCAGGGAACCTGATCATGGTTATGTCTTATCCCGGTCCAGACTTTATGAAGTTCGTAATGGAAAATTCTATCTCCTGAGAGCAGGTTCAGAACTGGATGCTTTTTCACATATTACAGCAACCGGTAAAGGAAAAATCTGGCTGGCCGGTAAAATAGGAGCCATTGCTGTAATACAAGATGGTACCTTGAAGAGGTTTGATTGGCCGGGGAAGGAGGATATTGAAGATATAAAGGTCGACGACCGGGAAGGTGTCTGGATCGGAGGGGATAAAGGATTGCTGCTCTATTCGGGGAGTGAGAACTTTCCTTCACAATTGGTAGATCAGCCGGGATTTACGAGGATGAAAACTTTTGAATTCGGAAGGGATGCCGATGATGAATATGGAGTGGCAATTGCGGATTTCAATTCAGACGGACTTCCTGATATTTACTCAGTATGTATATTTAATCCCAATAGACTGTATATCAATTATTCACATGACATTAACAGGCCGGAAGCCCGGGGCAGAACATTCAGGGAAGAGGCATTGAAAAGGGGGGCGACCGGAATAACCAGGAGATACAATAACATTCCCTCTTCAGAATTGCAATTGGGTGTTACCGTATGCGATATCGAAAACGACGGCGATGCAGATATTTATATCTGTTCCCTGAACGGCAGAAATAAGTTATTAATAAATGATGGCAAGGGCAATTTCAAAGATGTTTCAGATGAGCGCGGCAGGGCCTGTGAGGACCTGGCCCGATCAAACTGTGCAGCCTTTGCCGATGTGGATAATGACGGGGATGCCGATCTGTTTGTAACCAGTGAGTTCGGATCCAACAGCTTATTCACGAACGACGGAACAGGCCACTTTACCGACATTACAAGTACTTCAGGATTACAGACCCAAAGGGGTGGAATGTGTTGTATGTTCGGGGATATCAACAACGACGGACTCCAGGATCTTTGTGTCAGTTTCTGGATGACAACCTCCCGGGTCTATCTCAATAAAACCCGGAAGGGAAGAATCTGTTTTGCGGATATCACAAAACAAACTGACATTGGATCAAAACCAGCAGGCAGGAGCAACGCGGTTGTTTTTGCAGATGTGAATAACGACGGCAATCTGGATCTTTTGATCACCGGCAGAAATTCTTCAAATCAATTATATATCAATAATGGACATGGGTTGTTACGGGATAGTTCTGAATCCTTCCTGAATAAAGAGAAATTTTTAGGCTATGGAGCGATTTTCGCCGATTTTGATCTGGATGGTTTTCAGGATCTTTATCTTTCCAATGTCGGAGAGAATAAATTTTATCTGAATATAAAGGGGCATCGGTTCACTGAAGTCACATCATCGCTTGGGACCGAAATGACAGGGTACGCTACTGGAAGTGCCACGGGGGATATTGATAACGATGGGGATATTGATTTCTATGCAGCAAATTATATCCAGGGTAGCAGCCTCCTTTTCATTAACAACATAAACCGAAAAATCTTTGCAAAATTTGTTCTGGAAGGAACGAGATCATGCAGGGATGCAACCGGGGCACGGGTGCTTCTTTTTCACCACGATACCGTTAACCGGGAAAGCCATCTGGTTGGATTGCAGGAAATTTCGGGCGGTGGTGGGTACGGATCCGTTAATTCGAGGGCGCTGATTTTTGGTGTTAACCCTCGGGAAAAGTACTCGGCAAAAGTCATGTTCCCGGCGTCAGGAACCATCATTGTCCTTGAGGATATTCGGCCTGGAGGCGTCTACAGGGTAAAGGAAGAAAGTGGTATAAAAGCTCATTGGACCCTCGTAAAAAAAACTTTTCACAGAACCCTGATCGATCCAAATCTGAGGATCCGTCTTGCCGAATATCTGATTATCATTATTTCGGTTATTATTTCCTGTGTGCATCTTCTTAAAATGTGCATCATCCGGAAATGGATCCTTCTGATCATTTATCTTCTTATCATTGCGATATTTATCCTTATCTCCCAAGTCATAAACTTTGGTAATCCTTTGCTCGATGCCGTGATTGTGATTCTCATTCCCATGTTGATTTTGTTATTCCTGCATCTTTTACACAGCAGGATGAGACTGAAGAAAAATGCCTTACTGGAGTTGCAGAAAGTCAGGGAAAACATCAGTCGCGACCTGCACGATGATCTCGCATCAACGCTTGGAAGTATTTCGATTTATTCAAGTACACTCCGTGAAAGTAGCAGAGTCGGGTCACGAATTCAGGAAGATCTCCCGGGGAAAATTGCCGAGCTGGCAAGAAATGCGTTGCAATCGGTCTCCGATATTATTTGGATGACCTCCCCGAAACACGATTCTTTGGAGAGTTTATTATCAAAAATCCGGAATTATTATTATGATCTGATGAACGATACCGGAATTCTTTTTCGATGTGATATAGAATCAGTTACGGGAATATATGAGTTGTCTGACAAACTTCGGCACGATATCTTCCTGATCCTGAAGGAAGCAGCCAGTAACATTGTAAGGCATTCCGGCGCCGGTGAAGTGAGCCTGACTGCGCGCATCGAACAGAACCAATGTATCATCGAGGTCAACGACAACGGAAAAGGATTTGACCCCGGTCATATCCGGTCGGAGCAAGGGCATGGCAATGGGTTGGTCAATATGCGGCGACGTGCTGAAGAGTCAAAGCTGAACCTTTACGTTATGTCAACAGTAGGCAGGGGTACTGCCATTATCGTACATATAAAAATGACCTGAATGCGTCATTGATAACATGCGATACACTTGGTAAATTGCATCAAAGTAATAAGGTGAAAATTAAAATCGGAATTATTGAAGATCATGCGGATTTCAGGAAGAGCCTGTCATTTCTGCTTTCCTCAACCGGAGAATTCACAATAGCCTGGGCAGTGGAGTCGGCTGAAAAGGCTTTGAAAGTAAAAGATGAAGTTTCAATAATTCTCCTCGATATCAATCTGCCGAGTATGTCGGGGATCCAGGCTATTCCGTTTTTAAAATCGTCCTTCCCCGGCTCAAGGATTATCATGTTAACCATTCTGGAGGATGATGAAAATATATTTAATGCCATCAGGCAGGGAGCTGACGGCTATCTTTTGAAAAAAAGTGATCCCTTCAGAATTATGGAAGCCATCAGGCAGGTGAATGAGGGGGGAGGTGTTCTGACGCCCTCTGTTGCCAAACAGGTTTTGAATCATTTCAAATCGAATACAAACCCTGTTGAAGCGGAATACCATCTCACTTTACGTGAAAAAGAAGTTCTGGGGCTGGTAGTAAATGGAATAAGTACCGAACGGATTGCCAGTACTTTATATCTTAGTGAAGAAACGGTAAGAAATCACATCCGCCATATTTACGAAAAACTTCAGGTTCATACCCGGGCTCAGGCCGTGGCAAAGGCCCTTCGCGAACGACTTACCTGAACCGGAAATGAAAATAATCTTTAATGGATATCGAGGCCGTGAAGCATATATATCATGTGAAGCAGGGAGTTGAAGATTTCTTCCAGATATTCATTAACAGCCCTTACACTTCCGGGAAGGGTGAATACAAGCGTTTTTCCCATTACACCGGCAACAGAACGGCTGCAAAGGGCAGCCGGTTTCTTTTGACCATACTTCATCCTGATAGCCTCCATGATACCGGGTATCTCCTTATCAAGTAACGGTTTAACAATATCGGGTGTGAAATCTCTTTGCCCAATGCCGGTGCCTCCTGTGGTTATGACAATATCGATCAATTCTTCCTTTGCCTTCTCCATGAGTTCCTCCAGCTTATGAGGGTTATCGGGAATCAAAAAATAATGAACATAGTGCTGTCGGTTATTTTCGCTGAACCATTGTTGTAACAATTCCCGGACGCGGGCACCGGAACGGTCTTCATATTCACCAGCGGAAGCGCGATCGCTTAAAGTGATGACCATGACCCTGAACATCCTCGGGTGATAATGGAGTATCATCCCTTTTTGAAGGATACCCGGACTAAGCACCCTGCAGAATATTCCTTCTCTCGGCATCACACAATCACCCACCTCATTAAATATTGCACACGATGAACCATGGCACTCCTTGCCGATCTGCGTAACCTCAAGCTCGATTTCATCATTGGTAAACCGATCGAGAGGATGGGTTTTCCATAATTCTAATCCTTGGGTTGTTATGTTTTCGGCAAACTCGCCGGGTTTAACCTTCCGATGGGCCTGATGCTCGAATTTTTCGATACTTTCGGAGGCCAGCATGCTTACCTGACGGTTCCATGGCCCGGCATGGGCATCACCCGACACCCCTTGATGGGTTAACTCGATGATCCGGACCGGTTTTTTTACAGTGCCCTTTTCCTTCGAGATGTTTACGGATTTTACGGAAATCGTTTTCATTTTTTAAGATAAAAGTAGGATCCAAATTGGCTGTTGATCAGATTGGTATCTGATGACAGGTCAGCAGGGTTGTGGTGCTTCTCTTTGATGATTTTCGATATCCTCCTTGGTCTTTGAAAGCAGCCTGATCTGACCGATAACCATAGATTTATCAACGGCTTTGCACATATCATAAACCGTTAGCAGGGCGATGGTAACGGCAGTGAGTGCCTCCATTTCAATTCCGGTTTGCCCGATACAACCAGCATAACTCTCAACCCTGACCCCACTTTCGGTCAGAGATGCTTTGACATCCAGTTTCGTGATTTGAAGCGGGTGACATAAAGGAATTAAATCACTGGTCCTTTTTCCGCCCTGGATCCCTGCAATTTCTGCAACAGTGAGTACGTCTCCTTTTTTCAGCCGGTTTTCCCGGATCAGTTGCAGGGTGTCCTGCGACAGGGTAATAAACCCTTCGGCCAATGCCGTGCGTTTTTGCACCGGTTTCATTCCCACATCTACCATGACGGCCTTTCCGGAGGGATCAGTATGGGTCAGGACTTGTTTTTTTCTTGTAGCCATAATGAAAAAAAATCTTGAGTGAAGTTACCAATTACTGTTTCGCGGCCATCACCCTCCGATCGAGTTAAAATGGCTGTTCGACAGGGTCCCTTTTTCCGGTTTCATTCCGACGGCCATCTCCAGCGCCTGCCTGATGCCTAAATCGCGGATACTGAATCCGGCATCATTGAACAGACAGGGCCTGATCATACCGTTTGAAGTCAGCCGGAGCCGGTTACAGTGTTCGCAATCACCACCATGACCATTTTCGACAATGGTGAAGCGTCCGTCGGCCAGGTTCATTTCATGAATAAATCTTACCTCAAATCCATGTTCAGCGCAGAATTGCTTTACGGCTATCGCATCAGGCTCACCGGAAGAATTTCTTACGACACAATTGATCTTGATGGGACTGAGACCTGCTGCTTTCGCAGCATGAATTCCACGGATCACGCGCCCTACATCCCCCCCGCGCGTCAATAAAACGAACTTTTCAGGGTCCAGGGTGTCCAGACTAATGTTAATACGATGCAATCCGGCATCAGAGAGCTGGCCGGCAAATTCTTCCAGAAGAATGCCATTGGTAGTAAGTCCGAAATCACTGATTCCGGGGATACCGGCAATATTCTTGACCAAACCGACGATCCCTTTTCTGACCAACGGCTCTCCCCCGGTAATCCTGATTTTCGAGATCCCCATACCTACTGCCACTTTTATCACTTCAACGATCTCTTCAAGTCGGAGAATGTCGTTATGATGGAGCAAGGGTACTCCTTCTTCCGGCATGCAATAGGTGCACCGGAGGTTACAGCGGTCGGTCACCGAGACCCGGAGATAGTTTATCCGCCTGTTAAACCGGTCGAACATATACTGGATCCCCTTTTTTGATAAAAGTAACACCGGGTTCCACGATCATTATACCATTGGCCATGGTATAGGCGTGAATATGGGCAGATCCATGGTATTCAACCGGTGATGCCGAACTTCCTGTAATCCTGACCGGAATCATGGATTTCCTTTCAGCCCTTCTCCTTGAGAAGTCATCAGAAATTGGCATGATCAGTTCAAGAGGTTGCCACTGATGACCCATAAGCCGGAACAGAAAAGGCTTTACCAACATTTCGAATAATACGAATGAAGAAACCGGATTACCCGGAAGACCGAAAAACCATCGATCATCCCGGCAACCGAAGACAGTCGGTTTTCCGGGCTGGACTGCCACACTTCTGAACTTTAGCTCAAAACCAGCCTCTGTCATTACCTCAGGAACATAGTCATAATTTCCCATTGAAACGCCGCCGGTTAACAGGATCACCCGGTTTTTAAGGCAGACATTTTCAATCTTTTCCCGGAGTGCGGCAATGGTGTCTCCGGCAATACCGTGGTAATCGGCTTTGATGCCCATCGCCATCAACTGGGCCATGAGTTGCCAGCTATTCGAATTCCTGATCTGTGACAAACCGGGTACAATATCAGGTTCCACAAGTTCATCTCCCGTGGAGATAATTCCGACTGAGGGTTGAATGGAAACCAGCGGGGAGGTGACTCCCACGGTTGCGAGAGAGGCGATCCCGGCAGGATCCAATAAGGTTCCTTTCTTCAGGATGCCTGATCCTTTTCGGATATCTTCAGCCTGGTAGCAGATATTGGAAGATTTCTGTTTTTTATTAATCCGGATCTGATCCGGTCCAATTTCTTCAGTATCTTCCACCATCACCACACAATCTGCCGCTTCCGGAACCATGGCCCCGGTCATGATGCGCGCACACGCACCGGATCCGATTGTTTTTACCGGTACTTTTCCAGCCGGAATCGTTTCAACAACTTTAAGCCGATCACAATATTCCGCTGCTGATGTTTCATGGCTGAGGTCACTGTTTTGGGAAAGCCGGCCGGATTCGGTGGAAACGAAAAGGAGCCCGAGATCAGCCCTGCGACATGCAAATCCATCAACAGCCGCCTTGTCGAATGGAGGCATATCAAGATCGGCAATAATATTTTCTGCCAGTATTCTTCCCAGGGCTGTCATCAGTGGAACACGTTCTGCAAAAGTTGTCGTGGAACCGGACATGACAATCCTGTAAGCTTCTTCGAATGAAATCATGATACAAAAATACGGATTTCAGTAATGGATCAGATTTTTATAAACCGGGCAGCAGTGGCTTTGAAATGAATCCAGACAACTCCCCCCTCTGCCAGCCCCATCCTGTTTAACGAGGAATGGGTGA
>Ga0116171_10001216_pt1 | contig 26015 bp, 18 predicted proteins | sample AD_JPNHW2_MetaG_FD_89798 | JGI IMG/M metagenome (GOLD analysis project Ga0116171, IMG submission 89798) | Active sludge microbial communities of municipal wastewater-treating anaerobic digesters from Japan - AD_JPNHW2_MetaG | ecosystem: Engineered > Bioreactor > Anaerobic > Digestate | place...
ACTCCCGATACAACCTTTCGGATTTACCCCGAACTGGTGATCTATGGTCAAACCTATACGGCCTGTGTCAGAACGCTTTACGGATCGATATTCAGCGCCCCGGCCTGCGTAACTTTTACCTCCCATTTTTTATATCCTCCGCGAAATCTCACGGCATCGTATGTCCCTGAAACGGTGACCCTTGCCTGGGATGCCCCGATACCAGTTTCAACCCCGGTACTTACAGGTTACGATATCTACCGGGATTGGGAAAAAATCAATACGGCACCTGTCCCTGCACTTACCTATACCGACGTGCCGGTCCCAATGGGCCTGAATTCTTACTGGGTCACGGCGATATATGGCTCAGATGAATCACTTCCTGCAGGTCCAGTTGTTATCAACGCCGTGCCCCTGATCCGCACTATAACGAATGATACGGTCACGAACGGGCAGGTCAATTGCTACAACGCAATCAACACCGTCATGGTTGCCGGAAACGGATCGACCTTCGTGGTTGAGAGTGGTGGAAGCGCCACCATGATCGCCGGACAGAACATTCTCTATTACCCCGAAACAAAGGTTCAAAATGGCGGTTTCATGTGGGGGTATATCTCTCCCGGTGGTCCATGGTGTGCCAGTCCATCCCTTCCGTCGACAGGAACGAAAGAAACCCATGAATCCGGAGAAACCGAAATAACAGGCTTCGCTGTTCTCCCCTCATTTCAGATCTATCCAAATCCCACGAGCGGGGACTTCGCAGTGGTTTGGGCACCACCGTCATCACCCTGCGATATGGTTATTGAGATTTATGGTATGTCAGGTGAAAGAATCTTAAGACGGATCCTGCATGGCGAACGCAAACACATATTTTCCTTATCCGACAAGCCTTCCGGCATTTATTTTATCCGGATGATAAGCAGTGAAACGATCGAAACGGTCAAGATCATCAAACTTTAAATCACATCGCCTGAGACCAGTAAGAAAAAAAAGGGAAAAGAAGCCCTTGAATTTTTTAAAATTAACACAGAGCTTTATCCAAATTCCTCAAATGTATTTGACAGTTACGGTGAATGTTTATTGCTAATTGGAAAAGAAAAAGAAGGATTGGCGGCATATAAAAGATCTTTAGAATTAGACCCTAAAAATATGAATGCCGACAAGATTTTAAAAAAATATAACTACAACTGATTTCTCACGCCACGCACTTTGAACGGTACTCCTGCGGGGTCAGACTGGTGTAAAGTTTGAACTGGTAATTGAACGCCGACTTGCTGTTGAACCCTACCTGATAAAGAACTTCAAGGATCGTGAGTTTCTTTTCCTTATCTCCGGCCAGGATCTTCATGCTCTCCCTGATGCGGTAATCCAGAATGTATTGTTTGAAACTCTTCCCCATCGACTCATTGATGATCTGGGAAAGTATCCGCGGATTTATTTCCAGTTCGGCTGCTAACGACTCCAGCGAAATATCGGGATTAAGGTAAGGTTTCTGCTCAGCCATGTAAGGGTTCAGTTTCCTGAGATAACTGTCCCTATCCTTCTCCTGTACTTTATTGTTCCTGTATTTTGTAACGACATAATAGACATCCGGTTTTATCATGATCAGGAACATCAGCAGCGTGAGAAAGAGAAAGAGTATCAACGCAAAAATACTGGCAGTATAAGCGCACCATCCCGGTTTTTGTACGATCATGTATATCGCGAATGAGTTCAGGTTCACCATCCACAGGATAATAAATCCCATCAGCAAAATTTGCAGCCAGTTTGTCTGCGGGGCTGTCCGGATGTTCCTGAACATATCCTTAAATCCGATCTTCGAAGATCTCAATGAAACGACCGAAAGAACAATGTAGAAACAATGCGAAACCAGGATAAGAATGGTAATGTAGAGATCAATGTTGGATTCCCAGATGACAAAGTGTTCCACATTTTGGAAATATACGGTAACTACGATCAGGCTAACGACAAAGGGTAGGAAATGAAAAAGGTTCCGGTCAAAATAAAGTTCTTTCTTCTTTAAAAACACCGTGACATAAAAAAAGAGCAGCGGGCCTGAAAGCAGGGAGGTCAGGCGGACCAGGAAGATGGGCTTATGCCATTCCATAAAATACCCGAAGGCATAGTTGCTGGTCATGAACGAATAGATGATCTGCAGACCAAATACAATCAGCAAAGCCGTAAGTGTCCTGTTCACGGGAACTGATCCCCGTGGTGTCAACAGAAAAAAAAGAGCCAGGACCAGGCAAAGGAACACACAGATGGTCACCAGGATTGCGAAGAAGATAAACATACCGGTTTTTTCCGGCAAACGTATGGAAGTGTAACGCAATCAAGAAAACAAATCGGTCAACTACCCGGATTATTCGACGAGTTGGTCAGAAAAGACAAATCCTCCGGTTCACAACCTCTTTCCCTAAGATCAACCTGATCATATAGATTCCTTTTGGTTTACCGGCCAGGTCAAGAGAGGTACCGGTATTGATGGTCACCTCCTCCATACGTTCTCCCCGGACATTGAACAAGGTCGCTTTCACCGGTACCGGCATATTCTCAGGAAGGCTGATATTTATTAAACCGTTTGTCGGATTGGGGTAGATTAACAGATCCTCATCAATTTTCTCCTGGGTTCCGTCGGGTAAATGCACTGTGAGTTTGAATATATCGGAAGCTGTTTTCCCGGCAGTATCGGTTGCCATCACCTTCAGATAGATTATTTCGACAGCCGATGGGGTCCCGGAGAAGGTGATCGTGGTGGTGTCGAAATTCAGCCATGAGGGAAGAGGATCTCCGTTAAGAAGTGTGGCTGAATAGCTCAGCGTTTGGTTACCATCATCGTCCACAAAGGTGGAGTCGGGCACTGTATAGCTGAAAAAATATCCGGTAATGGCCGTCTGATCCGGAACAGGATACATAACATACGGCAGGTAGTTGGTGTATTTCAAACTGTCAATAAAAGCAGTTGATACCCAGTACAGATCATCGTTTGATCCGTAGGTCATGTATAATCCGTCAGGTGTTATGTCACCGGAAGTTTCGTCACCCGGTGTATTGATATTGCTTCCCAGATTTTTAGGATTGGTCCACGTCATGTCGGGCTTACGATAGGCAATATAGATGTCGTTTTCGCCGAATCCCTCTTCCCGTATTGCCTTTATGATCATATAAGTCTCACCGGCCGAAACATAAGGATCACCCCATGTTTGCGATCCGATGAAGTTCAGTGGCCGGGGAAGGACGACCCGTCCTTCATAGAGGCCGCCAACGTACTGGCATCTGCAAATCCGGCCTTCACTGCTGCTGAAATAAACCGATGAATCCCCGACAATGCACGGGTGGAACTGGACTGCCTCAGAATTTGGAGGATCACCCATACTGATGGGATCGCTCCAGCCGTTTCCCTGTTTTTCGGAGTAACTCAGGTCTTTGGTTCCATGATGATTTATGGCATTGGTGGCCCACAGGTAAAGCCGGTTACCGTTCCAGGCAAAGAACGGTTCTCCGGTTGACCGTCCTATAGCGAACGGGATGGTGTCGGGTATACTCCAGTGATCATTGACATATTCGGAGAACATAACATATGGATTGCCCGGTTGCGGGTACTTTTCGATATAGAAAAAGACCGATTGTCCGTCGGGTGAAAAGGTAATCACGGCTTCATTTCTTCCCGGCAAAGAAACAATTCCCGGCGCGAAAATCTGCGGGATGGATCCCGGAGGAGTTTGTCCGAAATAAAGGCTGTCGGGAGGAATTGACTGCGAGAAGGCAATCCCGGCATACAAAAGCAGGCTGATTTGTAAAATGATTCGTTTCATAGTGTTTCGATTATTTCCGGCAAAATAACACCATGAAAATCCCGGAATCGACCTTTAACAGGTAACAGGACGCTTTTAGCTTCATTTTTTTTACATTTTGATCAGATTCCCGGGTCCATGTACTTGAAGCCGGTTATATCCTTTTCTTGCTTCAGCCACACCATCGGGATTTCAATAAAAGTTCGTGATATTCTCAAGGAAAGTCCTTCAGTATCCTGTTTGACCTTTTGAAAATTACGGTTCATGATCCTCAACGACAGGTATTTGCCGGCCCGGTAAGAAAGAGATGGTTTTTTTTCATAGATTTGTCCGTAAATCAACAGGTTAGAAATCCCGGATGATGGATGAACGTTTGATCCTCTTTTGCCGCTGTCGGGCAAGGCATGAAACGGCCGGATGGGTTGAAGCTGCCAGGATTGTGGAGAGCCAACATGAAACCTGCCGTTTCATACTCGACGACCTTTGCGGGTTGTGCGCTGAAGATCCGGGGAAAATATCAAACCTGGTCAACGGCGCCCGGCAGGTATTGCTGATCGCCTGTCATTCCCGCGCGGTAAAGCTTCTGCTGCACAACGCCGGGGTCGATGACGTGGAAAAGTTCCTGTTCTTCAACCTGCTGGAACAGGACCCGGCCATACTGATGACAGTGATCGGGGATTTCATCGGGGAGAAAATGACGATCCCATCTTGCGGCAATCCCGGTACCACGCTCCTGCAAAGTAACCTTTCGTGGCCCGCGTGGTACCCCGTGATCGACGATTCACGGTGCAACCGTTGCGGTCAGTGCGCCGATTTCTGCCTCTTCGGCGTTTACCGGAAATCAGGGGACAACGTTACAGTCACCCATCCGCAAAACTGTAAGAACAACTGCCCCGCCTGTGCCCGGATCTGCCCCGCTGTGGCCATTGTCTTCCCTAAGTATTCCGAAGGCGGCGCCATCGGGGGATCCGAAGGATTCGACGAAAGATCTGAAATCCAACGTATGCAGCAGGATACGGATGAAATCCTCGGAAATGACATCTATCAAGCCCTTGAGCAGCGCAGAATGAAGCGCCGTTCAATCATCCGGGAGGATTCCCTGCAAAAGGCGATCACCGAAAGGGACGAAGCGCTTAAACAGGCCGGATCTTCCGGGGAGGCATCCTGATCATTACAAACGCACCAAAACACTGCAGAAATCACACAAAAATAATTCACAAACTGCCCAGGCTCATGTCAGCTCTTCGAAACCTGCTCCGCGCCGATCCGAAATGCATCCGGTCATTCCTGTTCAATTTTGCCTGGAAAGGATTCAACACCTTCCGCCGGTTTGAAAAAAGGAGAAAGAACGGATCCACCTACCCTGCTTTCCAGTTCATCTCTGTGACCAACCAGTGCAACCTGTCATGCCAGGGATGCTGGGTATCGCAGGAGGAAGGCATAAACCATATGGAATTTGATATTCTTGACCGTATCATCCGGGAAAGTAATGATCAGGGCTCCTGGTTTTTCGGCATCCTGGGCGGCGAACCATTGCTATACCCGGAGTTGACAAGGCTTTTCAGAATGCATCCGAAGTCCTACTTTCAGCTGTTCACCAATGGCACCCTGCTGAACGAAAAAATGGCCGGAGAGCTTCGGAAAACGGCCAATGTAACTCCTCTGATTAGTTTTGAGGGCGATGAAACCGTAGCCGATATCAGGCGCGGAGGCTCCGATGTGTACAAAAAGACCATCCGGGCCATCGAAACCTCTGTCGCCGACGGGCTGATCACCGGTGTGGCGGTCAGCGTCTGTAAATCGAACATCGATATGGCCCTGTCGGAATCATTTGTCGAAATGATGGACCGCCTCGGAATTGTTTACCTGTGGTACTACATCTATCGCCCGGTCGGCGCACAGCCTTGTTATGAACTGGCCCTTTCGTCATCGGAGATCGAGCGCCTGCGCCGTTTCCTGGTCGACGGGCGTAGCCGTTACCCCATTGCGCTTATTGATTCCTACTGGGATGCAGATGGCAATCCCTTTTGTCCGGCAGCAGAAGGACTCAGCCACCATATCAATCCGGCGGGCCATATCGAGCCCTGCCCGGTTATCCAGTATTCATGCGGTATGGCAGGAGCCGACCTGAAAGCCACTTACGAAAACTCGGTATTCCTGCGCGGGCTGAAAGAAGGGATCCGCCAACAGACTAGGGGTTGCATCCTGATGGAAAACCCGGCATGGCTGCCTGAATTGGCCAGGCAACATCATGCATGCAATACTTCGGGAAGGCCGTCGTTGAATGAACAGTTGAAAGCCGGCTGCGTGGTGTGCAGTCATGCTTCCTGTCCGGTCATTCCCGAAAAAAACCGGCTTTACCGGTTTGCCAAACGAAAGGCATTCTTCGGAATGAGCGCTTATGGTTGAAAAGACAGTTTGAATGATGATTACAGATAACATTCCATTATCTCTTCAGGTCCCTGAGGATATCATCACCCGGAACGGCATCCGGACAAAGGTTGACGCCTACTTCAGGGATCATCCCGCCTGGCCCCCGGTCTCCTGGGAGAAGATCTCGGAATATGCCTCCCTGCTGATGGAACAGGCCGGACGGGAGGAACAACACCGGGGATTTGTGATGTTATGCTGTGGAAACGCGGTGTGGCGAAGGGTTGTCCGAACCGTCCCGTTCCGGCGAAGGATCCTGCTTCTTCCCCAATGCCTGAAGAACAGCCAATTGTGCCGGGCCAGTGTTGATAATGTCGGATTGTTATGCGACGAATGCGGCCAGTGTTCGATACCAGGAATTGTTCATGAAGCAGAGAACCTGGGGTATGTTGTCGTCGTTTCTGAAGGGACCACCATCACCACACGGCTTATTGAAAGCGGTAAGGTGGATGCCGTGATTGGAGTAGGCTGCATGGACGTATTGCAAAAGATATTCCGGTCGGTCAATAAATTCGCAGTACCCGGCATCGGGATTCCGCTTATCACCTGCGGTTGCAAAGATACCATTGCCGATCTGGAATGGATCAGGCAGGAGTTGTATTACTGTCATGAAGATCCTGCCATCAGGCTTTTGAACCTGAACCACATCAGAAACAAAACACTCTCCCTTTTTGGTGAAGAACAGATGCAACGGATGTTCGACACCCACTATGATCCGACTCTGAATATTGTGGTTGATTCCCTTTTGGCCGGTGGACAGCGCATCAGGCCGTTCATCGCCAATCTGACGTACGAAGCGTTTTGCCCGGAACCGGACCAGGCTATCCTGAACCGGCTTGCCTTGACGGTAGAGTGTTTTCACAAAGCATCCCTGATCCATGATGATATCGAGGACGATGATCCGCTGCGCTACGGCAAGAAAACCATCCATGAACAGCATAATGTCGCGGTCGCCATTAATGCCGGGGATCTGATGATCGGCGAAGGTTACCGTTTGATCGCGGAAAGCGGACTACCGGCGCAAACGGTTGTCGACTGTATCCGTGTTATTGCAAATGGACACCGGTCGATGGCACTCGGCCAGGGCAGCGAACTTCTGGCAACGACGGGTAAAAGGATCCTTTCAATGGATGAGATCCTGGAAATCTTTAAAAAAAAGACCGCATCGGCTTTCAGGGTCTCCCTGCTCCTGGGAGCGATCATCGGAGGCGCCGACACCCTGACGCTGGATCAGCTGGAAAGGTTCAGCCATTTCACGGGAATTGCTTACCAGGTGATGGATGACCTCGAAGACTACTCGGGACAACGGGGCGATATCCGCTTCCGGAAACCATCGATCCTGCTCTCGATGCTGATGGAGGAACTGCCTGAAGATGAACGGGGCGTCGTGGAGCACGCTTATAATGCCGGTGATTTCGATGTGATCTATCAGTGTCTTGAAAAGAATGAAACGGTCGGTCATTTCACGGCCTTCTTGCAGGATCAACTGTTCCGGGCCAGGGAAAGCCTTGCCGGCCTGGAAAACCTGGGATTAAAACTGGCTTTGCATGAAATTCTCGGAAAGATTTTCAACAAGTATGTTTAGCCTTTCGATGAAGGGATTTTTTTTCAGCAGGAGAAAGAAAATCCTTCTGCGAAAGATGATCGATGCCGGATCGTTCCGCCAGGTTCTCAGGCACGGAGTGGATCTGCTTAACCCGGAATCAAAAGAGCAGGTCAGGAATTGGATCATTTCGAAACAGACCATTGTCGGGGGGTTCCCTGACCGGGCCGGTAATTGTGACCTCTATTACACGCTGTTTGGATTTTTCCTGGCTGAAGCGCTCGAAGCTGATTCTGTTTTCCCGTTACTCCGGGACTATATCAGAAAAACCGCCACGGATAAGGATCACCAGGGAATTGACCTGTTTTGCATGGCGATCCTGAATGCTTCGCTTTTCCCGGTTCATGCGGAAAATAAAAGATTGACCGACGCTATCAGAAAAATATCGGGCGACAAAGAATTCCTTCAGAACAGCTATACTCCGTTTTTAGTGACCCTTTCACTGCTTTCTCTGCATGATTACCGGGGTGTCATCAGACTGCTGAAAGTTTTGGATGCATCCGGGCCGGGAATCGGCAAACCCTGCACCGTCGTAGCCGCCCGGCAGGTTGTAGCATATCTGGGATCAGGGGGTAATTGCGGAATAACGGGAAATGCCCGGGATGCTGCTGCTTCAACCGGCCCGTTCAGCCCCTATTACCGGGAAAACGGCGGATTTGCAGCCCTGAAGGAGACACGGGAACCCGACCTGCTTTCCACCGCCGCAGCGCTGTTTGCCCTTCGGTTTATGGACTGCGATCTGCGCCTGATCCGGCCCGACTGCCTTGAATTTATAAATTGTCTCTATCATGATGGCGGTTTTGGTGCCGTGAGATCCGATACCGAAACGGATGTGGAATATACGTTTTACGGACTGCTGGCTTTGGGAGCCATGAATGCATATGATTGACAGAAGTGAAATATCGCAAAAATTCCACGTACTCTCGGGGATCATGCAGTCATCCCTGAATGAGCAGGGATTCTGGGATGGGGAGTTGTCGTCGAGCGCCCTGGCTACGGCGGTTTCCGTGGTTGCGTTGAAGTTAGGCAACGCGAATCTCTGCCACGACCCGGTCTCCCGCGGGATGCACTGGCTGGCCGCGAAAATCAATCCCGATGGCGGGTTTGGCGACACCCCCGACAGCGTCAGCAACGTCAGCACCACACTTCTATGCTACGCTGCCTTCCGGATGTGCTCCCCGGGTGACACAGAGACCGCTTCGATCCTAACTCATATGGAGCATTACCTTCTCGGCCAGGGAGTGGATATCGGATCAACAAAAATTGTGAGTTCCATACTCAGTTATTACGGGAAAGACTACACTTTTTCAGTGCCGATCCTTTCCATGCTGGTTGTCTGCAAGGTGCTGGAGGAAAAGGCGCTCAGAGAGATCCCCCAACTACCCTTTGAATTTACATTACTCCCTTTGCCATTTTACCGGTTTTTTAATCTGCAGGTGGTCAGTTATGCGATCCCTGCTCTGGTAGCAGTCGGTATTTACCTGTTTAACCATAAACCCGCGCCCAACCCTGTCATGAAGTTCATCCGGAGGAAAGCAATCAGGCCGGCGCTGGTTAAACTGGAGAAGATGATGCCTGAAAGCGGAGGGTTTCTTGAAGCCATACCACTTACCGCCTTTGTATCCATGTGCCTGATCAAATCAGGATATTCCGGTCACCCAGTCGTTGAAAAGGGCATTGGCTTTTTACAGAAGCTTCAGCGTGCCGACGGGAGTTGGCCCATCGATACCAACCTGGCAACCTGGGTGACATCCTTAGCCATCAACGCCCTGGGCTCTGCAATTTCCGAAGCGATGACCGCGGAAAAGCAAGAACGGTTGAAGCAATACCTGCTGGATAACCAGTACAGAAACCCCCACCCGTTCAACCAGGCCCGGCCGGGAGGATGGGGATGGACCTCTTTTTCCGGGTCGGTTCCCGATGCCGATGACACGGCTGGAGCTATCCTTGCCTTGCTCACGCTCGATCCGGAAGACCGCAGCGTAAGAGCATCCGTTCTTCGCGGCTGCAAGTGGCTCGGCAGGCTTCAAAACCGCGATGGTGGCATCCCCACCTTTTGTAAAGGATGGGGCCGTCTGCCATTTGACGCCAGCTGTGCCGACCTCACCGGCCATGCTCTGAAAGCATGGCTGAAAACTGTCGCACTATACCGCACATCAGCCGTTACAGTTCACGATGATAAAGGGATCCGGACATTGGAAAAGCATGCGAACCGGGCCCTCGGGTTTCTTGAAAATGCGCAGCGTTCCGACGGCTCCTGGCTCCCGCTGTGGTTTGGCAACCAGCAAACAGCCGATAAAACGAACCCGGTCTATGGAACAGCCCGCGTAACCTGTTACCTGAATGATGCCCTGACATGCACCGGATCGGATATTGTTTTATCCACCCGTATCGCCCGCCTGATCTCCAAGGCAAGGTTTTACCTTGCATCGCAGCAGAACGACGATGGCAGCTGGGGAGCAGCAAAAGGGATTCCCGGAAGTGTGGAAGAGACGGCGCTGGCTGTCAGTGCCCTCGCCGGGGCCGAACCGTTGAAATGCATGCAGGGCCTGCAGTGGATCGGGCGCTCATACAATAATAGTGGTCTGGTGCCAGCTCCGATAGGACTTTATTTTGCCACCTTGTGGTACTATGAAAAGATGTACCCGCTGGTCCACTCCCTGGAAGCATTGCGGCGTTGTCACAACCCTGTATTCTCCTGATTAATGTGGTTTGATCAAACCATCGCTTGAAGATCATTTTCTTTAGGTAATGATGGATTTGACAGAGCAAAGGATTTGAAGGATCCTGAATATGCAAACGGCTAAATGCATCCGGATGAATACAGATGCGAACTCCCAAAAGGTAAGTGACAAATAACTGTTGAGACCTTGTATTTGTTCCTGGCAAGGCGGCCGGATGGGTATCGGAAAGATTTTTAGCCGGTCGGAAGAACATTTTTTCGGGGAATTCCGTATCTTTACTACTGATGAAATAAGGGATCCGGGAGAGATCCTTGACCCTCAAAAATCAGACTCCATGAAAGCAAATCTGATTATTCGTCGCACCTGCACAATTTTCATCGCAAGCGCTTTCATTACATGTATGCTGGTACAGGTATCCATACCGGCCCGGGCACAGTACGATTCCCTGGTGTTCAAAAAATTTCACCACATCTGGGTTGCCCCGGTCCACGGCCGGTCAGTGAAACACGGCGCTTTATTGAGCGTTCGTGATTCCTCCCTGCTGGTGACAAGCACCGTCAGAAAAAAGATGCTCAAGAACGGGAATTTTCTGGTATCTGAAATTGATTCCCGCAAGATCCAGAGGTTATGGGTTCAATCATCCAAAACCTATGGAATGGGAAAGATCATCGGTGCATCGACGGGATTTGCAGCGGGGATCACCTTCGGGGCCATTCAGTTATCCAGATGGAACGATCATTATACCCTTGAAACTGAAGAGGGAAAGTCACTGGAAGATGCGGTTGAGGGATTTGGATTTATCCTGATCGTCCTGGCCTCCACCGCATCGGGTATACTGGTAGGCATGGTGGCGGACCAGATCTCAAAAAAAACGATTCTCATTGATGGAGATCAGCAACGGTTTGCAGCGGTAAAACAGGAACTGGCACCCAAAGGTCTGTTAAATATCCTCGGAGATTCAACAACGCAGTTGAAATATGTAAAACTACTGCGGGACAGCATTGCCGATTTTGACGGAAATCTGTACCCCCTGCAGGCAATCGGAGGTATGGTTTGGATGGCAGAGAACCTGCGGGCCACCCATTATTCGAATGGGGAGCCGATCCCCCTGGTGGCAGGGAATGAAGAGTGGCAAAAACAATCCAAGGGGGCTTATTGCAACAATGCAAACAATGCTGCACAGATCAGGAAGTTCGGGCGGCTCTACAACCGGAAAGCCGTGCTGGATGCGCGAAATATTTGTCCGAAAGGCTGGCATGTCACCACATTCAGAGAATGGCATTCGGTGATCGATTTTTTTGGCGGCGAGGAAAATGCCGGGAAAGGATTAAGAGGTTATGGAACCCGGACTGAGTTCACAAATCTTGCGGGATACCGGGAGGGCGACGGCAGCCTGGTCCGGCCGGGAATAAAGGGAACCTACTGGTGGTCGGATCATTCGGATGAAGAAATGATTCTCGGGTTGATGGTGGAAAAAAGCAGGGCCGTCGTAAGCTATTTCGACAAAGAAAGCGGAAACAACATGGGTATGTCGGTCCGTTGCCTCCGGGATTATTAAGGTGACCGGGTGCGGACCCCGGCCCCATATTCCATGGTAATCAATGGGGAATCGAATCAAAAGTAATAGAAAATTTATACTGGAGATAAAAACAAACACCCATCCTTATAGGGCCATCTGCTAAAGAACGGCAAAACTGAAAAAATAGTGCCGATAATCTGAATTTCAAGAAAGTAAGAATAAAAAATCAGATTTTATTCGATATCAGTGTTTTATTTTATTTAATTTTACTACATGTTTTTGTACATGTGGTGTAATTGTCTGTTTAGGAAAACATTACAAATTTGCAACTTCAAATCACCACAGTCAGGTAAACAAGAACGGTCATGATCCCATGAAAAGAAATTTGTCGCCTAAGTATTCATAAAAACAGATAAACCATGAAAAGAGGAATATTTTTTTCGATCTGTTTGCTGGCTTTTGCAGGAGCGCTGACGATCCTCATGCCAGGTTGTAAAAAAAAGAATTCTGAACCGGTATTGGTGACCTTTCCAGTACTCTATATCTCTCAGCAGTCCGTTTCCTGTGAAGGTGCTGTAATCGACGACGGAGGTGCAGATGTGACCGAAAGGGGAATATGCTGGGGATTATCTCAGAATCCCACTACTTCCAATAATAAAAACACCAGCGGTTCAGGTACAGGAAGCTTTTCCTGCACGATTAACGGGCTACTTGTAAATACACAGTATTACATGCGTTCATACGCCATAAACAGCGCCGGTATAGGTTACGGATCGCAGATCACATTCCGGACATGGAATGCAGAAGTGGTTACTGATATTGATGGGAACACCTACCATACCGTGACGATCGGCTCGCAGGTCTGGCTGGTGGAAAACCTGAAGGTCACCAAATACCGCAATGGTGACCAGATACCTGAGGTGACAGATTATGACCAATGGGGGTTGCTGACTTCCGGAGGATATTGCAATTATGAGAACAATCAGGGTAATGGCGCAATTTACGGAAGATTATACAACTTTTATACAATAAACGATTCGCGCAATATCGCCCCTGATGGATGGCGTGTTGCCTCGGATGAGGATTGGTGGGCGCTGTCGGACTTTTTAGGAGGCGAAATAATGGCAGGCGGGAAGTTGAAGGAAGCAGGACTGTCACACTGGAAGGAGCCAAACGCAGGGGCCACTAATGAAACCGGATTCAGCGCATTGCCCGGAGGGCACCGTGATTATGCTGGAATTTTCGACTATATCCAGTGGGGCGGAGGTTGGTGGACCTCAACAGAAGGGAATCCGAATGATGCCTATGTCCGATATGTGGATTACGGCGCTTACGATCTCTGGAGATCCCTGGAAGATAAACGTTATGGCCGTTCCGTCAGATGTATTAAAGAATAACAAAACGGTTTTTTTGATTTTGTTTTCTTAATGATTTTTGTACGGGAATCATTGCAATTTCATCCGGCATTTCACTTTGTCCTACTGGTCTCTATGGTTTCCTGTATCGATAATTGATGAAAGTACGGCCCCGGTCACTTCTCCACAACTAAGGCACGCGTGGTTATATGTTCCTTGTCAGTAGATAATTTCAGGATAAAGACTCCGGGAGCAAGGCCGAGTTTTTTCGAATCAATCTTTTTCACAAACTTACCCCTTGCGAAAGCCTGATCATCGATAAGGGTCGAGATCAGATTACCGGAAATGTCGAATAGCTGAAGGGTAACAGCGGATGGTTCGTTAATCCGGAAAGAAACAAACGAACTTTCAGCAAATGGATTTGGATAGTTCACTATTTGTGCGCGGGTATCCGGATTATGCTCTTCGACGCCGACAATCGTAGGATCAATGATTCCGCAGATCAGGGAGTTCTCCCCGTCATCCATACGGTTCCAGACTGAGTAAACATGATCATCGTATGCCGTAACCCCCAGATAATGTCCGAAAAACACCGTATTGAATGGAATGAAAGGAGTTTCACTGATCCTGGAATTTTTGAACGTATTGCCTCCGTCCTCGGAAACCGCAATATAAACATCAGTTCTGGTATCCGTGTAGTTTCTCCTGTCGAAGAAGACCACCCAGACTTTGCCGGTGACGGGGTCGACCGTCATGGTCGGGAAAAACTGTTGCTTGCCGGGAAGGTCATCGTTGATCCGAATGGGTGATGACCAGGTGATTCCTCCGTCCGTTGATCTGACAATGAACACATCCGCATTGTTGCCCCCATTCCGCTTGTCGGCCCAGGAGATATAAATGTTACCGTTATAAGGCCCGCCGCTTCTGTCACATGCGATGAAGGGAAAAGTGACCCCAAGGTTGACTCCGGGTATGGAATAAATCCAGTCGATATGTGACCCGGCAGTGTTAATATCATTTGTCAACCAGGTTGCCCCCTGATCGGTCGACCGGTCGAACATGAGTCCGGACGGCCCGAACCAGGCAACGTAAATCTCGCCGTTCGGACCGGTTGTGTTATAAGAACCGTGCGCAGAATAATTACCGCCCTGTGCATTTCCTTTCTGATCACTGACCCGCACAGGATCACTCCACGACGCACCCCCGTCGGAACTGTGTGAAAGATATATACAGGATGAGTCATTGGGATTTGAACTGCCCCAATCGTCGAAATAGGTCCATGACAGGTAGATGATATGATTGACCGGATCATAGGAGGCCCACTCCTTATCGACTTCATGAATATTGTCGAATGATGCAAAGGATTCAAAATTCCACGGAGCTGAGATCCCCGGTTTCCGGTGACAAATGATCCTGTTGATTTCATTCGGGAGGTGTATGTAATAAAAACGGCCAAGCGAGTCAACCAACAGTACCGGATCGGCATTTACACCGTATGGAGATGATACGATCTCATGCGTCCACCAAATTCCCCCGTTGGTTGAAACATAGGCATTATCGGGCATGCCGGCAACGAGTATTTCCGATGTGTTTGCCGGATTAATCACGATCGCCGGTTCCGTAGGCAATCCATTGCCGATCGGGGTAGCAATCAACACATTCAGGTGTTGCGCTGGCACCGGAGTGGTTGAAATCAGGAGAAGGATGAAAACTGAAATGACCAGGTCGAACATTTGTCTCATAACTTGTTGATTTACAAAACTCAAATATATCTGAAAAACTAGTTATCCGGAAACATAATCGGCAACAACCGCAACCCGGTCGCTGAGATGAGAGGTAAACCGGCCCAAACGGTTGGTCTGTATTTTTGAACAGACTGCTCTGTTTGACCAGTCTTTACAGGAGTAAACCACCCCTTCTGAGGATTGATCATTAATGAGTTGAAATGGTTTACCAGGATTGGCTAAAGATGTTCATACCTTACGGTTTTCCAAACATAGCAAAAAAAACAAAAAGGATATTTCCACCGTGTCTGACTATATTGTAATTTTATTAAACCTACAAAAAGCTGCTAATTATTTGCTTGCAGTGTTATTATGAGGCATTTTAATAAACAAAACGGAAAGAATATGCTGAACCGCCTGATTGAGAAAATCAAAGAAGACAAAGCAAACTGGGAGAGATTTCAAAATCTGTTTGACGAAAAAGAAATTCACTCAAAAACTATACTCTTGCAGGAAGGAGATACTGCAACGCATCTTCATTTTATTAAAAAGGGATGTTTGCGCATGTGGTTTAATAAAGAGGGAAAAGACATAACATTTCAATTCTTTTTTGAAGGTCAGGCGGTATCTTCAATCGAAAGTTTCATAACCGGGCAGCCCAGCATTTTTACTATTGAAAGCATTGAGCCATCTACAATTGTTTCAATCAGCAGCGGGGACTGGAAACAGATTCTTCAGGCTTTTCCGGAATTAAAAGAAGGATTTCAACAGATGTTGTTTCAAAGATTCCGGAATTATGCACAGCTATTTCTTTCCCGTATTAAAGATACACCCAGGGAACGCTATGAGGATTTGGTGAAAAACCATCCTGAAATTATACAGCGCATTCCACAACATTATATTGCATCGTACCTGGGCATTACGCCTATATCTCTTTCCAGAATAAGGAACAGGAGGTAATTTATTAACAATTGTTATCGTTTTGAATGAATGATCGTATGCAATTTTGCATATAAATGATAACAATACGAAACCATTTTTTTTAAATCGGGAACATACCCGAACGCCCTTTGTCCAATTAAATACACGAAAATGCAAGGCATGTTGGAATTGTCTGGAAAACTGCCCGAACAAAGTTCTTGGTAAAGTCGATTTACCATGGCATAAACATGCAATAATTTTAATACCTGCAAAATGCACAGGTTGTTTTAAATGTGCTCAAATCTGTAAGTTTGAGGCATATACAAGAACATATAAAATGATTGAAAATGATTCAGCGAACTAAATATTTCATTGGTTTTCTTGTAAATAATTTATTGCTCTTATTCGGTATTGCCATGGTGGTATCGGGGTTAGTCCTTCAATTAGGGTTTCATATTGGCAGCGCTCCGGGAAATCACGGCAGAAAGATAGCTTCTCACACGGAAAATGCTGTACAGGTCAGGGAGATTAATCCCGAAACTACCGTTTGGGGGGTATATTATAAAGCCTGGGCAACAACCCACAAAACTGTAATCGTTTCCTTCTCTTTGTTAATGGTATATCATTTTGCAATCCACTGGAAATGGTACAAAGGTGTTATCACCAAACATTTGATCGGAAAAAACAAACAGGTAATGATCCTATCGGTTTTTTATATAATGGTTGCAATCACGGGAATTATTTCCTGGTTCATTGATTTATCGGGCAGCAGCAGTTTCATAAGAATAGGTTTTATGGAAGTTCACGATAAGCTTGCCATAGTTTTGATAATTTACCTTCTTTTACATGTGGTAAAAAGAGCCAAGTGGTTTTCCAAAATTTTGTATCTTTGAAAGCGCTTGAATGTCAATCAAAATGGAGCTATTTCGAAAATATCATTTCCTTTCCGTCGCCTTAATTCTCTTTGCATTTCTTACTTTCTCGGGTTATTCTAATCAAGTATTAACCAAAGTTGAACAAGAGAGAAGCAGCGGTGACATTAAGTTCTCCCTTATTAATACCAATACCTCTGACTATCTTTTACCAAGCTTCGAACGGATTCAAAGTATTCATGTTTTACCGTTGCTAAAGTGCTATTCTGAAGGCCATACCTATTCTGAAATACCAAAAGCATTACTATCTTCTGAAAGAATCCATAATATTCCTTTTATTTCTATTCTCTCCAATTCAAAACCCCTTGAACAGATTTGCAAATTCCAAATCTGATCTCATTCTCGTTTCCCCTGATTCTACTCATTAATTCAAGTATTATTCGATGGTTGTCCCTTTGGATTCAACTATTGGAACAGTATGTTTATAAAAATAAAAAAATGGAAACAAATGATAATTCAAAGCAAAAAGGAACTTTTATCCGTTTCATGGTATTATTCGTTGGTTTTATAGTTGTATTGGTTGCCATCTCATATCTCGCTGCTTCTCTGATGAAATAACCTATTCATTTTAAACCTGAACGAGGGTGTGCAGAAACTTTGGACACCCTCGTTTGTTAACTACTTGTATAATGCTTACCTTTGTGTGACATCATTTTCGAATTGGTAATAAAACAGGGAGGAACCGCTATGGAAATCGATAAAATACTTTTATTCTTAAAAAAATTGAACTCTTCAGGAACCTGAATGATGAAGAATTTAATGAACTGGCTCACAGTGTCAGGGAAAAACAATACGGCACGGGGGATCTTGTGTTTCGTGAAAATGGCCCCCGCGAAGATATCTTCATCATCTATGAAGGAGAGATCGAACTCTTTAAAAGCAATCCTTTCGGGACCGAACTCAGGTTGACTGTGTTTGGCAAGGGCGACTTTTTAGGGGAGGGTTCATGGGCCCATGATTCTCCCCATTCAACATCTGCACGTGCGCTTCAGCCATCAAGGCTTCTTTCGGTCAACAGCGCCTTTTTTAATAAAAGCGCCGACACGACCCTGAAGATATTCTCAAATATCACCAGGATCATGTCAAGAAGGATGCGCAACATCAATTCCCGGATGATCAATCCGGCTGCGCAATATGAATCGGGGAAGACACGCAGGGAACATGATCTTCTTGGGGACCGTGAAGTTCCGTTTGAAGTTTACTACGGCATACAGACCCTCAGGGCTTTGGAGAATTTCAATATCTCAGGCATGTCACTGAGCCTTTTCCCGGCATTGATCGAAGCGTTGGCCATGGTGAAGGAAGCTGCTGCCGAAGCAAATTTCGAGCTTGGGTTGTTGGATCCGGAGATCAGGGATGCCATTGTGGCTGCATGCCGTGAACTTAAAAACGGAATGTATCATAATCATTTTGTGGTAGATATGATCCAGGGAGGGGCCGGGACTTCGACCAACATGAATGCCAATGAAGTCATTGCAAATCGTGCGCTTGAAATCATGGGTCATGAAAAGGGCGATTACCAGTACTGCCATCCGAACAACCATGTAAACCTGTCTCAGTCGACCAACGACGCTTACCCAACTGCCGTTCTGATTGCGTTGATCAACTCCAATAAAAAACTTGTGGTAGTTCTTCAGACACTGATCGATTCTTTCAGAAAAAAGGCTAAAGAGTTTTCCAAGATTATCAAAATGGGAAGAACCCAGCTCCAGGATGCCGTGCCGATGACCCTGGGCCAGGAATTCGGGGCTTATGCCACCACGTTATCGGAGGAAGTTGAAAGGTTAACTCAGAATGCGGAACTATTTCTTGAAGTGAATATGGGAGCAACGGCCATTGGAACCGGGATCAACTCCGAACCCGGATACTCCGAAATGGTGGTTAAACATTTAAAAAGGATCACGGGTCTTGATCTCGTTCTTGCATCCAATCTGGTTGAAGCCACCCAGGATACCGGGGCATACGTGATGTATTCTTCTGCCGTGAAGCGGCTGGCAGTAAAACTGTCGAAGATTTGCAATGACCTGCGACTGCTTTCATCGGGCCCGCGGACAGGACTGCATGAAATCAACCTGCCTCCGATGCAGCCGGGATCCTCCATCATGCCGGGAAAGGTCAATCCCGTTATACCTGAAGTTATGAACCAGGTCGCTTTTAAGGTGATCGGGAATGATCTGACGGTCACCCTGGCTGCAGAAGCAGGTCAGCTCGAACTAAATGTGTTTGAGCCGGTCATTGTCCAAAGCATTTTTGAATCGGTCGAAATGCTTAAAAACGGAATGTACACTTTGAAATACCGGTGTATCGACGGGATCACCGCAAACGAGGAGCACTGCCGGAATATGGTTCACAACAGCATAGGACTGGTTACTGCGCTGAATCCTTTCATCGGCTACGAAAGTTCAAATCAGCTTGCCAAAGAAGCGCTTGAAGGGAACAGAAGCGTGTATGAACTGGTCCTTGAAAAAGGACTTTTAACCAAAGAAGAGCTTGATCAGATCCTGCTTCCAGAGAATATGATTAAACCGAGAAAGATGAAGCTTTGATGAGGTTACTGTATTCTCACAACAAATTGTAAATCTTTTATTTGCAGAGATCTTCACACTGAGGCATCCAATAATCTGACTTTCCCCTGATACAGCATTTGGACAGACCGCTCTCTTTGACCAGTCTTTGCCGGAGTAAACCGACCACCCCTGAGGATTGATCGTCCATAAGTTGAAGTGGTAAACCAGGATTGGCAAAAGATGGTAAAACCGTCCGGTTTTCCAATTTATCGGCAGTAGCAGTGTCATAAGAATAGGTTTTATGGAAGTTCACGATAAGCTTGCCATTGTTTTGACAATTTACCTTCTTTTACATGTGGTAAAAGGAGTCAAGTGGTTTTCCAAAATATGCTGCCTGGAATATTAACTTTTATCCGGAAAGAAAATAAAAATCCTGAATTGAATAAGAAAGCCAATTCAGGATTTTTATGAATGAAGGATGAAGATAAATATGGATTATTTTTTGGGCATCAAATCAAGGTATTCATTTGCTTCCTGCAAGAGCCTTTCATTATCCGAATTCCGGATGGTAGTCTCCTTTTCGTTCGATCTGTTGTTCTCTTTAATGCATATACCATCCGAAAAGTAATACGCCTTGTCAATTTCCTTCTCGATATTTCCCTTCTCATTAATACCCTTGTCGGCAATCAGGGCAAGGATCAACTTGCCTTGTTTAAACGTAAATTCTTCTGTTCTCTTCGTTATTTGTTTATATGGAAGCGTGACGATTTTTACGATCTGGCCATTTTCAGTGAAATACTCAATGATCGACCATTTCTGTTTGATCTGCTCTCTTAATCCTTTTGTTTTAAGAGAAGTTTTCGCAAAGGATTTCAGGTTTGCTTCGATCCTGGAATTTTCAGCCTCGATTACCTTTACGAGGGAATCGACATTCGCTTTGGGAGATTGTGCCGTAACAGAGTCCTTATTAACAGCAGCCTGGGCATTTTCTTTTTGCTCTTTTCCTGTATTATTTGAACCACATGAGAATAAAAAGAAAACAAATCCGATAAATAATAATGTTCTCTTCATATCATTGATTTTTGGAGTTGGTCAAATCATTGGACATTTTTCCGTACAGTAAAAAAATGCAACCGGAATTTCCAAAGATAAGATAAATTGAAAGGAATAGCAATAGTTCTTCCAAGGCCTGTATCTGGAAGCTGCCTGAGGTGATTCAGATCAGTGCCTCAGGAATCCCTGATGGAATCTGTATCCCCGAGATCGTTTCACGATCGGGAGAACGCCTTACCCAGAAATGGGTGATCAGCAGATAGCAAAATAAGAGTATTGTAATTTTCCAGCCTTTTATGCACTTCGTAAATCGTACCCGTCAGGGTGTGTTTTCAATAATTTCATAAAATTATAACCGAAATAAAAAAGAGGGTGACTCAAAAGTCGAGCCATCCTCTTTTATTTAAGCAGGCCCTTCTCTTAATTTAAACTCACAATTTTGAATTTTAAGGGCATGGGGCCACTTGAAATGACAGCCACTAATTTCCTGACCTCGGTCTTTGAAAAGCCACCACCCGTCAAAGAAATCTTTCCGTGTGCGATTTTCTCATTTATCACCGGCGCAGCATAAACGATGTCGTCAACAACAAAGGCAACAGGTTTATTTATATTTCTGGCAGTCATGCTTTCAAATTCCCTCCATTTGTTCTCCTTAAATGTAATACAAAGCGTTGGAAATTTGGGTTCACTAAAATCGGCATGCGCTTCAAGAAGGTTCTCCTTATTTAAAACCATAATGGAGTCAGCCTTCAGACTGACATGCCCCTGAATCAAAAGAATTTCCGATAACATAGCTTTTGATATGGTATCTCCGACGGTGACGACTAATTCAGATTTTGCATCATTCTGTGTGATCTGAACATCATGAATATTCATATATGTTAATCTTTGCATTAGAACCTCTTTCGACTCAGCCAGAAGATTACCTGGGGCGTTCCCGGGAACACTTTGCAATGTAACGACTTGCCTGCTTTTAATGGATGTTTGCGAATTGCAAAGGGGAATAATGTTAATTAATAAAATTCCCAATAAAATATATTTTAAAGTTTTCATAATCATATATTTGAATTGAATAAATAGATAAATTAAGCCATGCATTCTCATGCAATGGGTAAAAAAAAGAAGTTGAGAAAACTAAGTAAGGGAGGGTAAATCATCATTCCCCTGATCCGGAACTTTCTGAGGAGAGAATAAACCAATGATTGGATTATTAGAATGAAATGTACCCTGATGTGAAGTGTTGCAACGTGATATGAGTTTGTTCAGCGTGAGCACGCCGGGTGCATGGCAATCAGGATAAGGATTTTTCGGGCTGAGTTTTTTTAAGCAGAAAAAGTCCGGCCCATGGCTTGAAATCTCAGGCCCGATGATGGCCTGATGGTTGGAAATGTAAAAGTTTGAAATAACAGATTGGTTTGTTTCATTATGTTTATCCTTTTCTCTTTGTAACCAGGAAAAAAAGAAAATCATTAAAACCAGTACAAACAAACCCGACTTGATATTTCTGTTTCCGTCAGCCATAGGACAACAAAGATAAAAAAAATTTACGATTTAACATGATTTACGATTTACGATTGTACAATTGGATTTCGGAGTAACACTTATCATCTAATGGTATGATCTTATATCACTTCATATTGAGATTAACCTGTAACACCAAAATTTGAAAGTAACATTCGTCGATCTGGAATCCATATGTCATTCGTTTTCATTCGTAAATCATGTTCAATCGTAAATTTTAAAAAGACTCTTATTCACATTCAATTGTTAATCAATATAGTAACAAATTACTCTTGAATTTTTTAACAGACTCTTACAGTATGAAAAAGAAAGACTTCGATATATCACTAATAATTAGATCATTATCGAAACAAAAATCTCTTATTTTTGTTAAAGTGAAAATAGACTAAAAGAAAAGTTTTCGAAAGACAAAGGGGGATTTGTCCTACTTGTAAAGAATACTTTGAATAAGAAGAAATGGAAGGTGATCATATTATACCTTGGAAAGATGATGGTAAAACTGGTAGAAGAAAACTGCCAAGTATTATGTAAACATGATAATAGGGTAAAATCTGGTGTTCGGCATGTTCATCAAGAACATATTGATGATGAAATTCCCGGTTTATGAAGCTTGAAGTTTTATATCTCGAAGATACCGCGTACTATTGTTAAAAAATCCATCAAACCCCAGTATTTATTAACAATTTGAGTTTAAAGGAAGACACTAAATACAAGAATATGAACACTTTAAAATCATTTACTCAAAAAGGACATGATCAGAATTGCAATCCGTTTATCATGATGGCTCTGTCCTTTGTACTCCTATTTCCCGGTTACCAGGTTTCAGCCCAGGTAAATACTGCCGCATTGCAGCAGCCGGGTAAGGCAAACTTTCAATCGATCCGACAACACTTCAACGATGTCTGGAAAGGCAGGAAGGTCACCAGGGGCTCCGGATATAATCCCTTCAAGCGCTGGGAATGGTACTGGGAGGCTCGTGTGAACCGTGATGGAACATTTCCCATGAATAACATTGTGGAGCAGGCCTGGAAAAAGTATTCCGACGAACACGCCTTCGATCAATCGGCGGCAGCCGGGAATTGGGTGCCAATGGGTCCCAGTAAACCAGAGAGCCGATATTTCGGTGTGGGACGGATCAACTGCATCGCTTTTCATCCTAATGACAAGAACACTTTCTGGGTCGGTACCCCCTCGGGCGGGTTGTGGAAGACCGAAGATTTCGGAAAATCCTGGAAGCCGAACGCTGCCATGGACAACCAGCCCTCGCTTGGGGTAACCGACATTATCATCGATCCGCTGGATCCGCGTATCATGTTCATTGCTACGGGAGATGGCGATGCTGCCGGAAACGTCGGGGAGATAAACAATTCGGGTGCCGGGGATAATAAAAGTATTGGCGTTCTCAAATCTGTAGACGGTGGTGTCACCTGGCAGAAAACCGGCCTGAACTGGGAACTTAAACAACAATCGCTGATTTCAAGGTTGATCAGGCACCCGGCCGGAAGTGATACCATGTTTGCCGCGACAACTTCCTGTATTTATAAAACCACCGACAAGGGAATAACCTGGGATTACAGTAAATGGGGCTTGTCTTTCAGCGACATTGTGTTCAACCCCGGCAATGCGAAGATCATGTATGCATCAACCAGGTCTGCATCGATTGCCGGTACCAATCCTGAACAATACAGGTGGGGACAGATTTACCGGTCAACGGATGGAGGGGCGACTTGGGATTCAGTGACCCAGTTCACAAATACCACACGGATCAAACTTGCGGTGACACCCCAAAAACCGGACCTCGTGGAGGCAGTCTGTGTTTCGAAATCAGGAGGGTTGGGCGGCATATACCGTTTTAAAGAGACGGGGACTGCATTTACCCTGACCGACACCGTGGTAAAACTGTATAAGAATTGCAGCAATAATTATCTTAATTCCTACCATGATCCAGAGATGCATGATGATTCATGTTCGGGACAGGGCGACTATGACCTTTGTTACCTGATCAATCCTGTGAATGTGAATGAACGCTGGCTGGGAGGCGTCAATGCCTATAAAAGCAGCGACGGCGGAAAAGAGTTCAGTCTTGTAAATTACTGGGCCGACTCAGTTCCCAGGATAGTGGAACAGGTTCATGCCGACAAGCACTGGTTTGCATTTCATCCCCTGCAGCCCGGTATCTTTTTTGAATGCAACGACGGGGGTATCTATTATACCGATAATGGCGGCAAACGCTGGAAGGATATCTCTGCCGGTCTGCAGATAAGCCAGATCTATCGGATAGGTTCCTCCTATATTGAATCCGACGTGGTCATTGCCGGATTTCAGGACAATGGTTCCCAGGTTCGCATGGACTCTGCCAAATGGCACACTCCCGAAACGATCGGGGGCGACGGAATGGGCTGTCTGATCGATTGGCTCGATCCCAATGTAAAATACGCATCCTATTCAAATGGGGTAATTAAACGAACCACCGACGGAACCTGGTCAAAAGCGAATACGAAATCCATCACCGACAGTCTGCCCGGCAAGCAAAGCGGGGCATGGATCACCCCATATGTGATGCACCCACTCGATCCCCAGACACTTTATGCCGGATACCGGAATATTATGAAAACAACCAACCGGGGTGATAAATGGGACTCAATTTCAGTACTTCCCATAATCGCAGGGGATGAAAAATTGAGAGTCCTTGCCATATCAGAGAGTGATCCGAAGGTGATGTGGGCCTCCACGGTTAAGAAACTCTACAAAACCACCAATGAGTGGAAAAACTTCGATTCGATAAGCTACCAGCTCCTGCCAGTCAGTAAAAACATGATCACAGGCATCGCCATCCACCCAGAGAAACCAGGAACCGTATTCGTTACATTCTCAGGATATGATTCAGCAAAGGTATATCGCACCGATAACGGGGGATTAACCTGGAGCAACATTTCAGGGGGCACTTCTCTGCCGAAACTCCCGGTGAACTGTATTGCTTACGAAGAGGATACCAGGGATGCACTCTACATCGGTACCGATGCGGGCGTGTTTTACAAGGACTCACTCATGACTGATTGGATTCCATTCAATAAAAACATGCCCAATGTGATGATTACTGATCTCTCGATTGAATATGGTACCGGGAAGATCAGGGCAGCAACCTTTGGGCGCGGATTGTGGGAATCGGATCTTTATGTGGCGCCGGGATTGAACAAGGTGAACGAAAAGGAGATCCCAAAAGACGGAGGGATTGCCACAGGGGGCGGAGTTTATCAAACCGGGAGCACCGTAACATTGAATGCTACGCCTACAAAAAGTAATTCATTTTTAGGGTGGTACGAAGATGGGGTGAAGGTACACGACGGCACAACCTATACATTCGTAATCCAAAATAACCGCAATCTCATCGCTAAATTCGGATATCCCACGGGCCTGGAGGACAATCTGAGATCCAAAATTAAGCTATTCCCGAACCCAACCAAGGGAGCTCTTGAGATCAGTTTCGCGAAAGGTTTGGGGGATGATCTTCAGAAGTTAACCGTCACCAGCATGCAAGGCAGTATTGTTTATGAATCCTTGACCAAAGCCGAAAATGATCACCTCTCTGTAGATTTATCTGCCAATGTCCAGGGGAATTACATTCTCACGCTATATTTTAACACGGGCAACAAAGTTTCATATACAATGATGCTCGCAAAATAGGGATACCATAATCATCAGCTTTGCTGAGTCAGTACCTTGTGTGGACAGGCAGGACACTGTGACCCCTCTTCGCCGGCGCAATCTGACCACCTCTCCTTGTTGATTGACAAGAAGATATAGTGGTCAACAAATATCGGCAGTGGGTGGTCAGGAACTCCGATTTTTCCACTCCTGAAGTCACATGAGTTAAAACCTGAATTGGTTAACCCATTTAAGCTTCAGATTCAGAAAATCATGGATTTGACTTCACATTTCAAAAGTCAAACGAATCATTATATAAGAAGAAAATGACCAAGTTGGAGACCGAAA